>Ga0160425_1001860_pt1 | contig 18412 bp, 17 predicted proteins | sample BioMet8_FD_108193 | JGI IMG/M metagenome (GOLD analysis project Ga0160425, IMG submission 108193) | Microbial communities from bioreactor (seeded with sewage sludge) at Lawrence Berkeley National Lab, California, USA - Biofuel... | ecosystem: Engineered > Bioreactor > Anaerobic > Unclassified ...
AAGCAAAATTTCCTATAATTACGCCAATACAAATCAGTTCGGCACCGCCTTCGAGAACATGGTGCCCGGCGAAACCAGAACACTGGAGATCACCCTTTCCAATACCTCCGGCGAAGAAGCCAACTTCTTCATGGATACCGCCGTCATCAAGGCTTTTGAGGACGCAGTCAAGGCCAGCGGAGCGGCTTACCAGGTCACCATGGACGTGGTGCAGGACGGCAATACCACCAATATCTACGGCGGCAGCAACGGCGCCACCGTGGGCGGCGATAAAAGCGGCCTGTACGATCTTAATGGCAACCTGAACAAAACCTTCCTGGCCGCCAAGATTCCCGCCGGGAAAACCGCCGCGGTGCGCATGAGCGTGACACTGGACGGCGAAACAAACACCAACAATTATCAGGCGCTGACCGGTACGTTCCAATTTAACTTCAGCGTCATCAAGGACGATGTTTATACGCCGGATGACACTCCGAAGACCGTCACCCTGATCAACATCGTGCCGACAGGCGATCAGGCTCAGCTGGGACTGTATATCATGGGCCTGGCCGTATCGATGGCCGCCATCACGGTCATCATCGTCATCGCCAAGAAGCGCAAAAAATCAGGAGGTACAAAGTGAAAAAGTTTTTATCGGCGGTCCTTTCCGCTGTCCTGGTTTTCTTCGTGGCGGTAAGCATGATGCCTGCCGCATCTGCAGCTGCATCCTACACCGTCACCTTCAGCGCCGGCGACAAGGGTACCCTGACAGACGCTCTGTACAACAGATATGCCGCCTCTTACTCCGTGACGAGAACGGCTTCCGGCAACATCAAGATCGTGGTTCCCGCCGGCAGCAATATGCCCGATGTTCCCACCGCGGCAGATGTGAATCTGGGGAGCAACGCAGCTAAGTACTATGTATCCTCCGGCTGGGAACCCACACAGGCGGAAGTTACGCAGAACGTCACCTATGTGGTGAGCTACGGCGCCATCGTCAACGGCGTTGAGTATACCGTCCGGTATGTGGATGCCGCCACCGGCAACGATGTGGCAAGCCCCGTCATCGCCATCGGCAACGTGGGCGATACCATGAGCTCCACCGCAAAGACCATCAGCGGCTATACCTATGACGGGTATAACAAGAGCATGGTGCTGACGGCAGATGCCGCAAGCAATGTCCTGACCTTCAACTACTCCGTCAACGCACCGGCAAATACCGGTACGACGACTACCACCACGGTTATCACCACCACGACCACAACGGCCGGCGGCACAGGCGGCGCTGCGGCGACCAATCCGGCCGCTACCACTCCGGCAGGCACCGCCGACAACGGGCAGAATACGGCGATCAACGACAACAACGTACCTCTGGCCAACAACGGCGAGGAAGAAACCGTAGAGAATAACGAAACGCCGACTTCCACCTGGACGGAAAATACCGCCGCCAATACATGGAAAATTGTGGGCGGTGTGACCGGCGCCGTGCTTCTGGGTGTACTGATTTTCTTCGCGGTGAAGAAGAGAGCCAAAGAACGTTAATAAGAAATCACCAATGCCTCGTCAAGCGTTTTGCCTGACGAGGCATTTTGCTGCGAATCGGTTGCCGAAAAGGAAGAAAAGAATTGCAGTTATGCGCAAAAGCCTCTATAATGAACAGAGATTGTGATGAACTGCGATCTTTTCAGAGCTGGAGATACTGCGAGGTGAGTGGCGATTTGGCAAAATGGAAAAGCGGCGTCTGCCTGCTCTTGATGCTGGGGCTGCTTTGCTCTTGCAGCAGCAAGGAACAGAGCGGTGAAACCTCCTCCGCTCAGACGGCCGGGCAGACCTATCAGGCGCCTGCCTTTGCGGATTCGCCTTTTGACAAGGCTGCGGCGGAGGGCGAAAACGGCGTCCTGCTGGACACCTCGCATGTCGCGCTGGGCTATGTGGCCGTCAGCGCCTCTGTCAGCGGCAAGCTGAAATTTCAGGTGGTGTCCAACAGTGAGAAATACAACTACGATCTTCCGGCCGATGGGACACCGGTTTCTTATGTCCTGCAAAGCGGCAGCGGTACCTACCGGTTCCGGGTTATGAAAAATACCACAGGCAACCAGTATGCGGAGGTCTATGCCCGGGAAGCGCAGGTGCAGCTGCAGGACGAATTCCAACCTTATCTGCGGCCCAGTCAGTTTGTGGACTATGATGCGGATTCCCAGTGCGTGAAAAAGGCGGCAGAACTGGTGCAAAGTGCGGGAACCCAACTGCAGGCCGTCACGGCCATCTTTCAATATATTTGCGATACGGTGACTTACGACAAGGACAAGGCCCAGACGGTAGCCTCCGGCTACCTGCCGACGCCGGATGAAACGCTGCAGACGGGTAAGGGCATCTGCTTCGACTACGCTGCTCTGGCGGCCGCCATGCTGCGCAGCCAGGGAATCCCCACCAAAATGATTTTCGGTTACGTTTCCCCCAACGGAATCTATCATGCATGGAATATGTTTTACACCGAGGAGTCCGGCTGGGTGACGGTATCTTACAAGGTGAGCAGCAGCACCTGGGAGCGGCTTGATCCCACTTTCTCCGCCAACGGGGCGGACAGCACCTTCGTCGGCGACGGGAGCAACTACACGGACCTATATGTTTATTGAAAGGAATTGCCATTGATATGACTAAAAATGAGCTTACCTACCTGGATGTCAGCACATTTTGCGACAGTATGGCAATGATGCTGAACGCCGGGATTCAGACGGACGAGGCGGTTGCCCTTTTCTGCGAGGACGCGGAGGACGGCGCGCTCCATACGGCGCTGGAGAAGATCCATGCGTCAATGGAGGAGGGCCTCACCTTTGCGGCGGCAGTGAAGAAAACGGATCTCTTTCCCACCTACGCGGTGCAGATGATTGAGATGAGCGAGCGCACGGGGCGTCTGGAGCTGATCCTGAAAAATCTGGGCGGCTACTATGCGCAGGAGCAGCGTCTTTCCCGGCAGCTGGAGGACGTGCTGCATTATCCTGTCCTGATCCTGGGAATGATGGCGGTGCTGCTGGCCGTCATGCTGGCATGGGTGCTCCCGGTTTTTACCGGTGTATACGACAGACTTACCGGCAGTGTGGCCGTTTCCGCCTATCGCTATGTTTTATGGGCCAAGGGGCTTTGCTGGGCGACGATGATTGCCGTGCTGCTTTTGCTGGCGCTGCTTCTGCTGGGCAGTGCGATGAAAAAAACAAAGGCGGGCCGCGAGGCGGCGGGCCATTGGCTGGGCAGACTCCCGGTGGGCAGTTTCATCGTGAAAAACACAGATTTGTGCCGTTTTTTCAGCGTTCTGACACTGATGCGTACCAGCGGAACGGACGAGGACAGCGCCATGGCGGAAGCGCAGAAGATGGTACGCCATCCCGCCGTTTTGGAGAAACTGGCGCAGTGCAGGGACTGCATGGACCGGGGCAGCAGCTTTGCCCAGGCGGCCTATGAAACAAAAATGCTTAAACCGCAGTACAGCCGCATCCTGCTCTCCGGCGCCCGCAGCGGCAGCACCGATCAGGCGCTGGAGCAGATCAGAACGCTTTTGGAGCAAGCCTGCACCCAGTCGCTTTCCGACTTGCTTTCCGCCGCGGAGCCGCTGCTCTCCGGTGTGATGCTGACTGCCGCCGCGCTGGCGCTTATCAGCGTCATGCTGCCGCTGATCGGCATGATGGGCACGATCGGCTGAACCCGGCTGCCCGGCAGGGAAAGGAGATCTGTATGAGAGAAAAAAAGAAGAGCAGACGCGGATCCTTCCTGGCGCTGCTGCTGATCACCGCCATATTGGGCAGCCTGTGGGGCATGGCGCGAAAGGACAGCGCACTGCGCCAAAGCGCGCCGGCCGCCGTGAAAAACGCCGTTCTGCGCTGCGCCCGGCAGTGCTATGCGGTGGAGGGCAGTTACCCCGAAAGCCTCTCCTATCTGGAGGAGAATTACGGACTGCGAATCAATACGGAGGATTATTTTATTGTGTATGACGTCTTTGCCTCCAACGTACCGCCGGAGGTGCGGGTGGCAGAACGCCCGTCAGGAGTGAAATAATGCGGGAAGAACAAGGAAAACACCTTCACGGCTATACCGCCGCACTTCTGGGCATCTTTGCCGCCGGTTTTTTGCTGCTGGTGGTCTTTGGCACTAAAATCTATCTGCAGACCGTGGCCGGTCAGAACAGCAACGACGACAGGCGCGCCCTGCTGACCTATCTGACCACAGCCGTCCGTGCCTACGACGGGCAGGACGCCGTCGTGATCGGCGCCGGGCCGGAAGGCGACGCTCTGCTGCTGCGCGATACGACGGCGGACGGGAGCTACGAGCACCGTATCTATCTCTACCGGGGAAATCTGGTGGAGGAGTACACGCCGTCTGACGGCGCGCTGTCGCCGGACAGTGCGGAAATACTGGGACAGACAGATACATTTACCATTGAAAAAGAGGGACGGACCCTTCTTCGGATGCGGACGGAGCAGGGAAGCGTCCTTGTGCATCTGCGCAGCGGGGAGGTCGGATGATGCGGCGCCATACGGCATTTTACATGAGCACGCTGTTTCTGCTGCTTTTATTCATGGGCGTGCTGGCTGTTTTGACAGGCGTTTTTTCACAGGCACAAAAAAAGAGCGCGGAGGCAAAACAACTGACGGCAGCCACGGAACTGGCCCGGAATGCCGCGGAGGCGGTAGCGGACGCCGGGAGCAGGGCGGATCTGCTGACGCTGCTGCAGGAAAGCGGCAACGCCGCCATGGACGGCGAAACGGTCTGCGCATCCTATGACGAAGAGCTGCGGCCCTCAGCGGCGGGCATCTACCGCGTATCCATCACCTATGAACCGACAGCCCGGATAGGCGGCACGCTGGTGAACAGTACGGTCACGGTGCGGATGGGGGAAAATCCGGAAGCGATCTGCTCGCTGTCCACCGCGGTCTATATCAGAGGGGAGCGGGCGGGATGAAACAAAATCCAAAACAGATCGGCCTTATCTGCGTGCTCTTGGTGACGATGACCGTCTGTCTGGCGGTGCTGGCAGTGCTGGCGCTGACCACGGCGGACGCCGACAAGCGTCTGGCGGAGCGGAGTCTGGCTGTGACACAGCGGTCGTACACGCAGGAACAGGCCGCGCAAACCTGGCTTGCCGAGGCGGACGCGCGGCTGAAAAACGGCACCGCGCTCTCCGACCTGCCAGATACCGAAACGCGAAACGGCGTCACGGTGAAGGTGATTGCAGGGCAGGAGGGTGAAAATCTTGTGATTGGGCTGACTGACGACGGAGCCGGCAGTTATCGGATCGTTCTTTGGAAACCGGCGTCCGACTGGACACCGGATACAGACCGGGGCACGCTGTGGGCGGGATAAGGAGAGAAGTATGAACATTGAAAAACTGTTGGAAGGTGCGGTAAAGGGCGGCGCATCGGACCTGTTCCTGATCGCCGGCCTGCCGGCCACCTATAAGGTGCAAAGACGCATGGAAAAGCAGAGCGAAGGCTTCCTGACGCCTCAGGACACCAGACTTCTGATCGGAGAGGTCTACGAACTGGCGTCCAGGGACCGGCAGGCCCGGCTGGACAAAGGGCTGGACGACGATTTTTCCTTTGCCGTGCCGGGGATGGGACGGTTTCGCATCAATGTGTTTCGCCAGCGCGGCAGCTACGCGGCGGTGATCCGCGTCATTCAGTTTGGCCTGCCTGATCCCGCTGTCATCGGAATCCCCGACGAGGTCATGGACTTTGCTTCGTCTTCCAAGGGCTTGGTGTTGATCACGGGTGCGGCAGGGACCGGTAAATCCACCACGCTGGCCTGCATCATCGACCGGATCAACAGCACCCGCGAAGGCCATATCGTCACTATGGAGGACCCCATTGAATACGTCCACCGCCATAAGCGCTGCATCGTGAGTCAGCGGGAGATCGCCGTGGACGTGCCGGACTACCCTGAGGCACTCAGCTCCGCCATGCGGGAATCACCGGATGTCATATTGCTGGGCGAAATGCGGAATCAGGAAACGATCTCCGCGGCCATGTCCGCGGCGGAGGTGGGCGTGCTGCTGTTCAGTACCATGCATACCTTTAACGCCGCCAACACCATCGGGCGCATTGTGGACGCCTATCCGGCCATGCAGCAGTATCAGATCAAAATGCAGCTGGCACTGACTCTGGAGGGTATTGTGTGCCAGCAGCTGCTGCCGGGTGTGGACGGAACACTGGTCCCCGTCTTTGAGGTGCTCAAAAGCAATGCGGCCATTCAAAACATGATCCGGGAGGATAAGCTCCATCAACTGGATTCTGCCATTCAGGCGGGCGGCAGTCAAGGAATGTGCACCATGGACATGAGCCTTCTGCGTCTGGTGAAGGAAGGCCGCATCACCAGAGAAACAGCGCTGATGAACTGCATTCATCTGGAAACTATGACCAAACGCCTGGCACAGGTATAAACGGAATTTTGCCGAAAGGGAGGAAACAGTCTATGAGAAGAATTCGCTGCATGTCCTGCGGGAGAAGCTACGATTATGACATCGAGGGATGCTGTCCGGAGTGCGGCGCCTTCAACCGTCCGCCGCATCGGCAGACCATCGAGGCGGACGGCCAGATCCATGTTGTCAGGGAAAAGCCCGGCACCGAGCCATGGCAGGCCAAAAGCGCCGGTAAAAAGGTGTGTTATGAGAACGGATCTCACAAAGAAAAGACTGCACAGAGAAAGAAAGGGACGCAGCCTGTTCCGTCGCAGGGACTGATACTCGCTCTTCTGATTTTCCTGTTTGTGATCTGGCTGCTGCTGAAACTGCTGCGGAATTATTTCGGCTGAAAACTGAAAAACGGATATTCCGCTGCTGATTAAAAAAGCACAGAAAAGGGAACTTCCTTTTTCTGTGCTTTTTTAGCCGGTGAAGCCATAGACTTTTAACGGTGATGCAAAGATGAAAAAGAGAAAAGCGCTGTGGCTGTGTTTTCTGCTGCTGATCCTCTGCGGATGCGGGCAGCAACAGACGGCCACAGTGCTGCGTCCCGCCGTGATTCCCGCGGCAGCGGACGCCGATACCTCCGCAGAGGACACGGAAGCCCCCGCCAAATACGCCGCACTGACATTTGACGACGGCCCTTCCCGCTATACGGAGCGGCTGTTGGACGGACTGGCGGAACGCGGCATCCATGCCACGTTCTTCCTGATCGGACAGCAAGTGGAGGGGCGGGCAGATCTGGTGCGGCGCATGAAGGAGGAAGGCCATCAGATCGGCAACCATTCCTACGACCACCCCATGCTCAATAAGGTGGATTCCGCGGCGGCCTGGAAGAATCTGGACCACTGCAACAGCGTCCTGACCGATGTGCTGGGCGAAGGATGCTACTGGATACGGCCGCCTTACGGCCTGATCACGGAGGACGAAATGTGCCGCGCCTCCGTGCCGCTGATCGGTTGGTCGGTGGATACGCTGGACTGGAAGCTGCGCAATACGCCAAAGGTGCTGCAGAGAATTCTGAAGGATACAAAAGACGGCTCTATCATATTGATGCACGATTGCTATGATACCAGTGTAGAAGCGGCTCTGGAGGGGGCAGATGCCCTCACGGCACAGGGGTATCAGCTGGTCACGCTGCAGGAGCTGTTCGCAGTCAAGGGGGAAAAGCCGGAAAACGGCGCCCTCTACCGCTGCGTCAAATAGAAAAAAAGCGCACCTCCCGAAAGGAAGGTGCGCTTGTACTGGCAGGGTATATTACAGGCCGGCCGCCACCATACAGTTGAGGATCAGCGTCAGGATCACGAAAGCGGCGCCTACCCATTTGGTGGCTCGCGCCAGCTTGGCATCCGCCGTCTTGGCCTTGCCCTTGGACATATAGGAATCCGCAATACCGCCGATGGCACCGGAAAGTCCCTGGCTCTTGCCGGACTGGAACAGAATCACCAGGATCAAAATCAAAGCAACCAGCAGCTGCAGGATCGTAACAAACAACACCATTGTGAATACCTCCCAAACTCGTAAATGCCAACAGGCATATTTTTCACATTACAGGAATTTATGATACCATATGCGATTATAAATTGCAAGTGGAAAAACAATTTTCCGCCGCAAAACAAAAAACTCTTTTGAAAAAAGAAAGGAAAAACATAGAACACTTGTTGCAATCAGCTAAACGCCGTGCTATAATAAAAAAAACAGGAAAAAGGAGGCTTTGCCCATGGCGCAGTTGTCCAAAATGCAGCAAAAGATCTGCGATTACATCGCTGAGAGCACGCAGCGGCAGGGATATCCGCCGTCTGTGCGGGAGATCGGCGATGCGGTGGGACTAAAATCACCCTCGACGGTACATTTTCATCTGAAGCATCTGGAAGAAATGGGCGTCATTGAAAAGGGTGCGGGCAAAGGCCGGGCGCTGGCGCTGCGCACCAACGAACAGCCGGAGGATAACCGGGTGCCTGTGATGGGCAATGTGGCCGCCGGAACGCCGATTCTGGCCCAGGAGAACATTGACGAATATCTGACTTTCGATACCGGCAGCCGGCCGGGAGAATATTTTGCTCTGCGGGTGCGGGGTGAGTCCATGCGCAACGCGGGCATTTTGCCGGGTGATCTGGTGGTGGTCCATCAGCAGCCTACGGCCACCAACGGCGAAATCGTGGTGGCGCTGCTGGGCGAGGAGGCAACCGTAAAGCGCCTTTCCCTGAAAAAAGGAGAGGTTTGGCTCCTGCCGGAAAATGAAAACTACAGCCCCATCGACGGACGAGATGCCGAGATTCTCGGGAAAGTGGCTGCCGTGGTGCGGCGCTATTGAGCCTGCCAATTTCATAACGATCAAATCCCATCGGTTTTTACCGATGGGATTTTGCTTGCCGAGAGGCTCTGCCCGGACGTATGCCGCCGGGCAGAGCCTGCTATTTTTTCAGATTGACGGTCCAATGGGAGAAATGATAAAACGGATTGGCGGCGGTGGGCGTAATGTCGCCGGTCACCGCGCCGGACTGCAGCAAAACCGAGCTCATCTTAAAGCAGATGGGCAAAATGGGGGCCTGCTGCTGCAGATACTGGCACAGCGCCTGCATACTGCCGGCGCGCTGAGTATCGCCGTCGGCGGCGAGAAGATTCAACACCAGCAGGTTCATGTTTTCATCGTTATAGCGGCTGTAATTCAGCGAGCCGCCCGCAGAGAGCAGAGGCGACAGATCCCAGTCCGCGCTGAGCCTGACTTCTCCCAGATAGAGATCGTAACTGCCCGCCTGCAGCGCCTTCTGATATTCCTCCCAGGAAAGCGCCTGCACGGTGACCTTCAGATCGTAAGCCGACAGATTCTCGGCCACCTTTTGGGCGATGGAAACCTTGAAGCTGTTCTCCTTGTTCACGATCAGCGTGACCTTGCGGGAGGTGCCGGCACAGTAGCCCGCGGCGGCCATGGCGCTTTCAAAGGTATCGGAGGAGTACGGTATTTCCAAATCAGTGGGATAGAGAGGCGACGTAGGAGAGAGCGGGAACTGTGCCGCATCGCCGTGGCCCAGCAGATAGGCGCTGACAATGCCCTTGCGGTCAATCCCCAGATTCAGGGCGCTGCGCAGAGCAGGGTCCTTGAGGAGTGTACTGGCGGTATTGATGCCCACATACTGCATGACAGTGGTGTCAGTGTCCGTATAGTTCCCATTGCCGGAGAGGTTGATGGAATCCGTGCCTGTCAGATCGCAGGTCAGCATCTGAATGTCGTGGGTGTGGAACGCATAGGCGACCGCATCGTTATCCTTGCAGGCGTGCAGGCCGATACGGCTGATGGGCAGGTGCTGGCCCTGCCACCAGGAGGCGTCGGCGTTCAGATAAGCGCCGCTGTCCTCCGATACAAAAACATAAGGACCAGAACCGATGGGCGCTGTTTGATTTTCCGTGCCGGATTTGACGATGGGAATGTCAAGGCGGGACATGAAAGAAGCGTTGGCGGCGCTGAGGCGCAGCGTGACGGTCCGGTCGTCGGCGGCGGTAACGGAAACCATGGCGCTCAGCCGGGCGCGGTAACGATCGGAGGCGGCTGCCCGCCGCAGTGTTGCCACTACGTCCCGCGCCGTGACGGAGCTGCCGTCGCTGAACGCGGCACCGGCCTTCAGCGTCAGCGTATAGGTAAAGGTTTCCGTCTGATAGGAATAGGATTCACACAGCACCGGCTGGGCCTCGAACTGTGCGTCCAGCTCGAAAAGACCCTCGTAGAGCAGCGCTCCCACATTCTGCTGGATGCCGTCGGCGCAGGTGACGGGGTCCAGTGTGCTGCCGTCCAGCCAGGGGAGGCTGAAGGAGGTCAGCGGGGTCGGCGCTTTGGCCGTCGGCCCATAATAGGTGGTAAGGTCGCTCATCAGCTCGTCCTGCTGCGTGAGATCGTCCGTTTTGGTACAGCCGGTCAGAAAAACCAGCAGCAAACATATCGTGATAATTTGCAGAAGGCGTTTTTTCATGGAACTACCTTTCTCCTTACGGATCCAGAGCGATCATGCCGATCTGCGTGCCGCGCCGGGTTCCCATCCGGCGATGGGACCAGTACAGCTCCGGGTGACAGGCGGTACAGTCGGGGCAGATATCGATCCGTGCGGCATCGACGCCTGAGGCACGCAGCCAGTGGGCGTTGATGCCCTTGAGATCCACGTGCCATTTGGCCCCTTTTTTTTCCATATAGGGATCCGCTGCGCTGCCCAGCGCCTGATGCATGGCTGCGGGGACGTCGTCGTCCGTTTCAAAGCAGCAGGGCCCGATACCGGGCCCGATGACGCACAGCAGATCCTGCGGGTTTGTGCCGAAGGCGCACTGCATCGCCCTAACGGTTTCGGCGACGATGCCGGCTGCCGCGCCCCGCCAGCCGGCGTGCGCCGTGCCGATGGAACGCGTTACAGGGTCGCAGAAAAGAATTATACCGCAGTCGGCAGAAAAGACGATCAGCGGCAGATCGACCGTTTGAGTGATGGCGGAGTCTACGCTGGTATAGTCCTGCGGGAGCCAGAGCCCCTTCCCGGCGTCGTCCGCCGCCACCAGACGGACATTGGTTTCATGCACCTGCCGATTGAGAAAAACGTGTTTTTCATTAACGCCTGTGGCACGGCAAAACCGGCGGTAATTCTCCCGCACGTTTTCACAGTCGTCGCCGCGGCGGAGGTCCATATTCAGACTGTCCCACGGAGCGGGGCTGACGCCGCCGACGCGGGTGGAAAAGGCGTGCCTGACTCCCGGGATACCGGAGAGCAGGCTGGAGGACAAAAAGCAGATCTCATTTTGCCGGTGCATCTGAAACGACATGATAACTCCTTCCATAAAAGCGCCGGCCGCCGCAGAGCGATGGGCGTCAGGCCGCTGTTACAGGTTAAAAAAAGGCGGACAGGATCAGTGAAAAGGCGATGAAATCAGACGGGGTGGCCGCATGACGGCACGCCCCGTTTGAATCTATTCTTGTCCGGTGCCTGCCGGCTTTTCCCGCCGCACTGCTTACACTTCCTGCCTGAAGTGCAGGCAGGGCGGCACCTAGGACCCGTGGCTTCCCCGGTGAAGTCCGACCGGAGGCGGGAAGCGGAAAAAGACGGAAAAAGACGGAAAAAGGATCAGGCATTGCGGCCGCAGCACTGTTTATATTTCTTACCCGAACCGCAGGGACACGGGTCGTTGCGGCCGATCTTCTGCACGCGGCGGGGCTGCTTTTTCACGGTACCGTCGCCGCCCACATTTTCGGAAGTGGCGGTAGCCACGCGCTCGCGGCGAACCTCTTCGTTCTTCTTGATCCGGACGGAGTAAAGACGCCGCACGGTTTCTTCCTGAATGGCGGAGATCATCTCCTCAAACATATCCAGGCTTTCCTTCTTGTAGGCAATGATGGGATCGACCTGGGCATAGGCGCGCAGACGGATGCCCTGCCGCAGATCGGCCATGGCATCGATGTGATCCATCCAGTATTCGTCCACCACACGAAGCAGCACCACGCGCTCTATTTCACGCATCATGGGGGAGGTGAACTCCGCTTCTTTCTTCTCGTAGTAGGCGGCGGCAGCCTCCGTCAGACGGTCGGTGACAGCCTGAGCGGTCAACGCGGGAAGCTCTTCTTCCGTGAAGGTGATGGTGTTTTTGGGGAAGTACAGGCCTTCCACATCGCGCATCATGTCGCGGCAGGAGGCCGCATCCAGATGTTCGGCAGCGGAAAAGGCCTGATTGACGTGGTTGGAAATGGCGGTGTTCATCATGTTCATGATGACGTCCTTTACCTCCAGGCCGTCAAGCACCTGCTTGCGCTGCCCGTAGATGATCTCGCGCTGCTTGTTCATGACGTCGTCGTATTCCAGAACAGACTTACGGGACTGGAAGTTGCGGGATTCCACCGTGGTCTGCGCCTGCTCAATGGAGCGGGTGAGCATTTTGTTTTCAATGGGGGTGTCCTCGTCCAGATTCATCTTCTCCATGAGATTGGTGATCCGTTCGCCGCCGAAGAGGCGCATCAGATCGTCCTCCAGAGAGATATAGAACCGGGTTTCGCCCGGGTCGCCCTGACGGCCGGAACGGCCGCGCAGCTGGTTGTCGATCCGGCGGGAATCGTGACGTTCCGTGCCGATGATGAAAAGACCGCCCGCGGCACAGACCTGCTGGGCTTCGCCCGCGATTTCCTTCTTGTGCTCCGCCAGCTTCCCGGCGAACAGCGCCCGGGCGTCCAGAATCTCCTGGTTGTCGGTTTCGGCGTAGCCGGTGGCTTCGGCGATCATTTCGTCGGTCATGCCCGCCTTGCGGAGATCGTTCTTGGCCATATACTCGGCGTTGCCGCCCAGCATGATGTCGGTACCGCGGCCGGCCATGTTGGTGGCCACGGTCACGGCGCCCAGCTTGCCGGCCTGGGCAATGATCTCCGCTTCACGTTCGTGGTTCTTGGCGTTGAGCAGATTGTGCCTGATGCCCTCTTTGGCCAGAAGCTTGGAGAGAAGCTCGTTCTTTTCAATGGAAACGGTACCCACCAGCACGGGCTGGCCCTTTTCATGGCACGCCTTCACCTGATTGATGACCGCGCGGTATTTCCCGTTTTCAGTCTTATAGATGGCGTCCTCGTTGTCGATACGGATGACCGGCTGGTTGGTGGGGATGTCCACGATGTCCAGACTGTAGATGGTGGCAAATTCCTCTTCCTCCGTGCGGGCCGTACCGGTCATACCGGAGAGCTTGCTGTACAGACGGAAATAGTTCTGGAAGGTGATGGTGGCCAAGGTTTTGCTCTCCCGCTGCACGCTGACGTGCTCCTTGGCCTCAATGGCCTGGTGCAGACCTTCGGAGTAGCGGCGGCCGAACATAAGACGACCGGTGAACTCGTCCACGATGATGATCTCGCCGTCCTTGATGACGTAGTCCACGTCCCGCTTCATGGTGCCGTGGGCCTTGATGGCCTGGTTGACATGGTGGGCGATGGTGGAGTTTTCAGGGTCGGACAGGTTCTCCAGATGGAAGAATTCCTCCGCCTTCTTGATGCCGCGGGCGGTGAGAGTGGCCGTCTTGGCTTTTTCATCCACCACATAGTCGGCGTCAATGTCAACAGCTTCTTCTTCTTTTTCGTTGACCTCCGGCACCACGTATTTCACCAGCCGGGCGGCCAGCATTTCCGCCATGTCGTACAGCTCCGTGGATTTGTCGCCCATGCCGGAGATGATCAGCGGGGTACGGGCTTCATCGATCAAAATGGAGTCCACCTCGTCCACGATGGCAAAGGCGTGGCCGCGCTGTACCTGCTCGGTGGAGTAGATGGCCATGTTGTCACGCAGATAGTCGAAGCCCATCTCGTTGTTGGTGCCGTATGTGATGTCCGCGGCGTAGGCCGCCTGGCGCGCCTCTTTTTCCATGTCGTGGATAATAAGACCCACGGAAAGACCCATAAAACGGTAGACTTTGCCCATCCACTCCGAGTCGCGCTTGGCCAAATAGTCGTTGACCGTGACGATGTGAACGCCATCGCCGGTGAGCGCGTTGAGGTAGGCCGGAAGCGTGGCTACCAGCGTCTTGCCTTCACCTGTTTTCATCTCGGCGATACGGCCCTGGTGCAGCACAATGCCGCCCACCAGCTGTACCCGGTAGGGACGCAGGCCCAGCACGCGGTCGGCCGCTTCCCGCACGGCGGCAAACGCCTCCGGCAAAATGTCGTCCAGAGAAGCGCCGTCGGCCAGACGCTGTTTGAATTCCGGCGTTTTGGCCTGCAGCTGTGCATCGGTCAGCGCCTTGTATTCGTCCGCCAGCGCCTCAATCCTGTCCGCGATGGGATAGATGGATTTCAGCTCACGCTGGCTGTAAGTACCGAAAACTTTAGAAAAAAACCCCATAAAAATTTGTACATCCTTTCCTCTGACTGGCAGGGAGAATTTCACGAATAATCATACGGATACAATATATCATAAAACAACGTCGGATGCAAAAGAAATATGCGCCGCCGGCAGCAAAATTATGCGCAAAGCCGGTTTTTATTCCCTTGACCGGCGAATGCCTTCCGCAAGCCGTTTCTTTGGCCCTGCGAGTACAAAACGGCAGGCTTCTTTCCGGCGAAAGAAGCCTGCCGTTTGTTTAAAATATTACTTCCGCTGTCCGGCTGCGCCGCACCTTGACGGTGCCGGTAATGGTCAGGGAAGTAAAGACACCTCCGCGCCGCAGACAGGAAACCGCAATGGTACCGCCTCTCTGGCGCACGGTGATGCACTGGTCGCGTTCCTCCTGCCAGGCCCGCAGAGCGCCGACGGCCGCGCTGCCGCTGCCGCAGCCCCGTTCCCACACGGCGGTGTCGGTGGACTTGACATAGACCAGCGGGTCAATGCGTTCCGCCGCCTGATCATAAAAGAGAAGACCCACCGCTTCCCGGGGGAGCAGAGGACTCCACGCGCGAAGGACAGCCTCAGCCTGTTCGCGGCCGACAGACCCCCAGGGCAGCACCGCATGGCAGATGCCTTCAAAGAAAACAACGGGAAAAAGGCAGTCTTTCCCGTCAAGGGGCAAAGATGTCTGCTCAATTTTTTCCGGCAGAGGCATTTCCACTGTGCCCAGATAGCAGCCGTCCACCCAGGTGACGTGACAGTTTACTGTTCCCGCGGCGCCGGAAACCTCCAGCGGTATATCCGCCTCCGCCCGGCCCTTGCGCCGGCACAGCAGCGCGGCAAGGGACATGGCGGCGTTGCCGCAGAATTCGCCGCCCATCATCTGAAGGCGCGCTTCACTCTTTTCCGACGGTTCAAGAAAACCCACCTGCTCTGCTTTCGGCTCCTGCTTCATCAGTTCGGCGGCCAGACGGGGCTGGTCGGCACGGGGTACCGGCGTACGGACCAGAAGCGTGATATTTTCGGTGGGGTCCAGAATGGTATAATGTATTTTCATGACCGTTCTCCTCTGCAGGGCAATTCTTTTTTCCCATTATAGCGGTTTTGGGACGACAATTCAATTCCTGTTGCTGAAAAGAGGAAAAGGTGGTAAACTAATGACAAGAAAAAAGTGGGGTAAGCGTCCCCAATAACCAGAAAGGAAGATCTGAATGAAGCTTCATTTTTACGGCGCGGATCAGTGCGTGACAGGTTCCTGCCACTGCGTGGAAGTAAACGGGAAAAAGATTCTGGTGGACTGCGGACTGCAGCAGGGGCGGGATGAGATCGACAACGGCGCTCTGCCGTTCCATCCGGGGGACATGGACTATGTGCTGGTGACCCATGCCCACATCGACCACACGGGCCGCATTCCCATGCTGGTGAAAAACGGATTCCGCGGCGAAATCCTGACCACACGCCTGACGGCGGAGTTGATGGACATCATGCTGCAGGATTCCGCCCATATCCAGGAAAGCGACGCCGAGTATCAGAGCCGCAAGGCGCAGCGAGCGGGCCGTCCTGCCGTGGAGCCTCTCTATACGGTGGCGGATGCGCAGGAAACCATGAAATACGTCAAGACCTGCGAATACAACGACGAAGTGACGCTGTGCGACGGCGTGCAGGTGAAATTTATTGACGCCGGGCACCTGCTGGGCTCCGGCAGCATCGAGATGAAGCTCACAGAGGGTGGGGAAGAGCGCACGATCGTGTTCTCCGGCGACATCGGCAACGTGGATCAGCCTATCATCCGCGACCCTCAGTTCTATACCAAAGCGGACTATGTGGTGATGGAAAGCACTTACGGCGACCGCAACCACACCGAGGTGTGGAGTTATACGGACGACCTGGCCAAGCTCATCGACGAAACGCTGGGCCGCGGCGGCAACGTGGTGATCCCCTCCTTTGCCGTGGGCCGCACGCAGGAGCTCTTGTACTTTATCCGCGAGATCAAGGACAAGCATATGGTGAAGTCCGTGCCTGATTTCCCGGTATACGTGGACTCGCCGCTGGCCAAGAAAGCCACCACGCTGTTTTGCGGCGATCTGCGGGGGTATCTGGACGACGAGGCGCTCTCACTGGTGAAGGACGGCACCCATATGTTCAATTTCCCCAATCTGCATCTGACGGAGAGTATGGAAGAATCCAAGATGATCAATACGGAAACCACGCCCAAGGTCATTATCTCCGCTTCCGGTATGTGTGACGCCGGCCGGATCCGCCACCACCTCAAGCATAACCTGTGGCGGCCGGAATGCACCGTCGTGTTCGTGGGCTTCCAGTCCCCCGGCACCCTGGGGCGGCACCTGCTCGACGGTGCCGACTCCGTGAAGATGTTCGGCGAGGAGATCGCCGTCCGGGCGCAGATTGTCAATTTCCAAGGGCTCAGTTCCCATGCAGACCGGGATCATCTGCTGGCGTGGATTCAGAAGTTTGCCGACAGCAAGCCGCAGCAGGTGTTCGTGGTGCACGGCGACAGAGAAGTGGCACCTGTTTTTGCCGAGGTCATCAAGGGTCTGGGCTTTGCCGCCCATGCGCCGCAGTACACCGAGGAGTACGACCTGCTGGCCAACCGGATGACGGCCGAGGGCTATCTGCCGGAGCGCAAGGTAAAGACCTTTGACGGTGCCTCCAAGGTCACCCCGTCCTATCAGCGGCTGGTGGAGGTGGGCGATATGGTGTCCAACCTGATCCGCCGCAGCAAGGGCCGCGACAACAAGAGCCTGGCCGCTTTCGCCGAACAGCTGCGCAAGCTGGCGGAGAAGTGGGACAGCTGAAAAATTTTTCAAAAAGACCGACCGGGGAACTCTGCACCGGAATACGGTGCGGAGTCCCCGCCAAAGACTTGAGCCACGGCCGATACCGTGGCTCTTCCTTGACAGGAATGAGGACAGATGGAACCGTTACAGAAAAACAAGGTTTATCGCGGCGTGATCGAGAGCTATTCCAGCGAAGGACTGGGTGTGGCCCATATCAACGGGCAGGCGGTGTTTGTCCACCGGGCCCTGATGGGCGAGGTCTGCGACATCCTGATCCTGAAGGTGCTGAAAAACGCGGCGTTTGGCAAACCCGTGCGGTGGGAAACCGTGTCGCCCCACCGGCAGGAGCCGGACTGCCCTTACGACGGCGCCTGCGGCGGCTGCGATTTCCGCCATATGGACTATGAAGAAGAACTGCGGGCCAAGCGTCTGCGCGTGCAGGATGCGCTGACGCGCATCGGAGGCAGCGCCGTTCAGGTGGAGCACATCTATGGCGCGCCTGAAACAGCGCATTACCGCAACAAGAGCCAGTACCCGGTGTCATCTGACGGACGGGTGGGCTTTTACCGCGCCCGTACCCACGAGGTCACCGAGGTGCGGCATTGCCTGATCCAGAGCCCGGCTGCCGATGCGGCGGCGGAGGCTCTGCGGAACTGGATGAGGCAGTACCATGTGGAAGCCTACGACGAGCGTACCGGCCGGGGTCTTGTGAGGCATCTGTATGTGCGCACGGCCGGCAGCGGTCAGGCGCTGATCTGCGTTTTGTGCAGCGGAGAGAAGCTGCCGTATGAAAAGGAACTCGTCGCTCTGCTGCGCGCGGCAGTACCGGGAACCGCTGGCGTGGTGCTGGGGATCCATACCCGGCAGGGCAACGCCGTGCTGGGGGACCGCTATCGCACGCTCTGGGGAGAGAATACGCTGACCGATACGCTCTGCGGCCTTACCTTCCGCCTGTCTGTGCCCTCTTTCTATCAGGTGAACCGGGCGCAGGCAGAGGTACTGTACGGCCTCGCTGTATCTTTTGCCGGCCTGAACAAGCAGGAAACCGTGCTGGATCTTTACTGCGGCACCGGTACCATCACGTTGGTGATGGCGCGGGAAGCGGGACGCGCCATCGGCGCGGAGATCGTGCCCGAAGCCGTAGACGACGCGCGGGACAATGCCCGGCGCAACGGGATCGGCAATGCCTCCTTTTTCTGCGGAGATGCCGGCGACATTGCCGTGCATCTGGCGCGTCAGGGGCTGCGCCCCGACGTGATCTGCGTGGACCCGCCCCGAAAGGGCCTCGCGCCGGAAGCGGCCGAAGCCGTGGCGGGCATGGCGCCGTCCAGAGTGGTCTATGTGTCCTGCGACCCGGCGACGCTGGC
>Ga0160425_1001862_pt1 | contig 18391 bp, 19 predicted proteins | sample BioMet8_FD_108193 | JGI IMG/M metagenome (GOLD analysis project Ga0160425, IMG submission 108193) | Microbial communities from bioreactor (seeded with sewage sludge) at Lawrence Berkeley National Lab, California, USA - Biofuel... | ecosystem: Engineered > Bioreactor > Anaerobic > Unclassified ...
TATACTGGGCTTGCGTTAATTGTGTCTTCATAACTCAATTTTAACGCAAAACAATGAATCGGCCAACCCTTTCGGGCTGACCGATTCATTGTCTTTCTTAGAGGCTCGTTTTGCAACGCGCCCCTTGAATGCAAAAACCTCAGGAAGCCAGGCAGGCCTCATATTCCATGTCCTCCGGCCAGATAACGTCAGATTCGGCGGAAAATCCCGCGACTTCGCCGGTGTCCACATCCACATACGCGATATAGCTCATGCCGCACATACCGTCACCGCCGCTGACGCTGTGAAAGCTCACCACGCACCAGCAGCCTGTGCTGTCGTCGACAAATTTTGCGGAATCGACCACCGTATCCCCGGAAGCTAATTCGGCGTAATCCGCAGCGGCGGAAATAAAACGCTCTTTCATATAATCCGCTGCCGTCGTGCCCCTGAACTTCCTGCCGCCTGTGAAGAACATATCTATAATTTTTTTCATTTTATTTTACCTCATATAGTCGGTTTGTTTTTTCTTCCCTTGTACGACATAAATGTACCGCGGCTGATTAAACTGACTATAACGAAAAGTAAAACAATTCTTAAAATCACAAAAAAACAGCACCCACAATTGTGGGTGCTGTAATTCGTAATATCAGCGCTTGCTGAACTGGGGCGCGCGGCGGGCGGCCTTGAGGCCATATTTTTTGCGTTCTTTCATTCTGGGGTCGCGGGTCAGGAAACCTGCGGACTTCAGAGCGGGACGATAAGCGGCGTCCACAGCTAGCAGAGCTCTGGCTATGCCGTGGCGGATGGCGCCGGCCTGGCCGGAAACACCGCCGCCGGTGACTGTGGCGTCCACATCGAACTTGTCGACAGTGCCGGTGGTGACCAGCGGCTGACGGACGATGAGTTTAAGGGTCTCAAGTCCAAAATATTCGTCGATGGCGCGGCCGTTGACGGTTATTGCGCCGGTGCCGCCGGGGATGAGGTGGACACGGGCAACGGAGGACTTTCTGCGTCCGGTTCCGTATGTGTAGGGTCTCTTGGATTTATAAGTTGCCATTATTCCTTACCTCCTTAGCGGTCCCAGACTTCGGGCTTCTGAGCGGTATGAGTATGCTCAGAACCGGCGAAGACTCTCAGACGCTTAAGCTGCCAGTCGGCTATTGTGTTCTTCTGGAGCATGCCGCGCACCGCCAGTGTCATGGCGAATTCGGGCTTGGTCTCCATCAGGTGCTTGTACTGGGTCTCGTGCAGGCCGCCGGCCCAGCCGGAATGGGTGCGGTAATACTTTTTCTCCAGCTTCTTGCCGGTGAGAACCGCGTCCTTGGCGTTGATTATGATAACATAATCGCCGCAGTCAACATGCGGGGTGTAATCGGTTTTAAGCTTGCCGCGGAGAAGATCGGCTGCCAGAGCGGCCGTCTTGCCCATGGGCTTGCCTGCTGCGTCAAGGATGTACCACTTGCGCTGTACGCTCTCCTTGGTCAACATAGTCGTGGACATGTTTTTGCCTCCATATAACTGTTAAATGTTTTGACTTTTTCACTGCGCACTATTAGAATACTCTCTAAACGCGCTCTACCTTTATATCACAGCGTTTTTGCAGTGTCAACATCAATTTCAATTCTGATTTGCAAATCTCGTGAAATCTTCGATTTGCTTTTAAAATCGCCAAAATACTTGATTTGGTTTTAAACTTTTCTCAGAGAGGAAACAGCCGGTGGATAAAATTCTAAACGACTTTACCAGCCTTGTGCGCAAGGCGGTGGACGAGTATCACATGATAGACGACGGGGAGACCGTGGCCGTGGGCGTGTCCGGCGGCAAGGACTCCATGCTGCTGCTGCGCTCCCTGCAGCATCTGTCCACATACTATCCAAAGCGCTTTCAGGTGGAGGCAGTGACCGTGGAGCTGGGTTTCGAGGGCATGGATTTCGCCCCTGTGGCGGACATGTGCCGGGAACTGGACATACCTTATACCTGCCTGAAGACAGACATAAAGGAGATCGTTTTCGACGTGCGGCAGGAGGACAATCCCTGTTCCCTGTGCGCAAAGATGCGCCGCGGCGCGCTGAACGACGCCATCAGGGCCAGGGGCATCAGCAAGCTTGCCCTGGGGCACCATTTTGACGACGCTGTGGAAACCTTCATGATGTCTCTGCTGTTCGAGGGCAGACTCAGCTGCTTCAGGCCGGTCACATACATGGACCGCTCCGGTGTTACGCAGATAAGGCCGCTTATTTATGCGGGAGAGCAGAAGATCGCCAATGTGGCCGCGGCGATGGAGCTGCCCATAGTGGAAAATCCCTGTCCCATGGACAAGACCAGCAAGCGCTGGGAGATAAAGCAGATGCTGAAAACCATGTCGGCCGATTACCCCGACATGAAGACCAAGGTGTTCGGCGCCATGCAGCGCATGCCGCTGCCGGGCTGGGCGCCGGATGAAAATATAAAGGAGTGAGGAAGCTTGTACTATCGCATAGCTGACAAAAACATCATGCCGTCGGACATAGCGGGCTTCAATTCTCCGGAGCCGGGCATAGGTCTGATAACTCTTGAAGAAGCCGCACAGCACAAAACCGAGCTGGGTATAGACGACTACGAGCTGGAGATCTGCCGGGCGCCGGTGAAGCACTTTCACGCCGGCATAGAGAGCCGGGACGACCATTGCCTCATCCGTATAAACGCCATAAATCAGGACAACGTGGACGAATACGACCGCATCGCCTTTCTGCTGCACAAAAACAAGCTGGTGCTCATACAGATAGCGGACGCCGACGACAGCGTCAGTGCCGCCTTTAACGGCGTGATAAACAAGCGTCTTCATTCTGCCGTGTATGAGGCGGTGATGTACGACCTGTTCTCTCAGTTCCTTGAAAACGGGGAGAGCATATTGGACGACACGGAAGAGCTGATGATCTCCATGGAAGAGGATGTGTCAGGCAGAAACATCAAGCCGGAGCTGAACGACAATATCTGTCTGCTGCGCACGCGCATGTCCCGGGTGGGGCGCTATTACGACGAGCTTGTTGATGTAGGCGAGGCTCTGCAGGCCGACGACAGCGGTATTTTTGGAGACTCCTGCAAGCGCTATTTCCGCCGTTTCACCGACAAAGCCGGCAGACTCAGCCAGACAGCCAGGGTACTGTCCGAAAATCTGGTGTACCTGCGCGAGGCTCTGTCCTCGGCTCTGGATCTTAACATGAACCGAACCATGAAGGTGCTCACGGTGGTTTCAGCCATCTTTCTGCCGCTGACGCTTATTGTTGGATGGTACGGCATGAACTTTAAAAATATGCCTGAGCTGGAGTGGGAATACGGATACTTCGGCGTGGCCGCGCTGTGCATAGCGGTGGTTGTGGTCTGCATAGTCTATTTCAAAAAGAAAAATTTCTTCTGAAAAAACGGGCTTCGGCCCGTTTTTTTACGTCTTTTCAGTTGACATTATAAAAGTTTGGGACTAAACTGTTGCAGTTCAAACAATTAGAAATGCAACAAAATTGGGGTGATACAATGTTTGAGCCGAAAGGCTGCGAGGATCAGATAGGACCGCATGTGAAAAGGCTCAGCCACGCCATAGGCAGACTGTTCAGGAAAAATGCCGGCGAGAACGGACTGGATGAGGCGACGGTGATAAGCGGACGCATAATGAGCCTCATATATTTTTCCGACAGAGACATTTTCCAGAAGGATGTGGAGGACGCGTTCCACATTAACCGCTCTTCGGTCACCAGTGCCGTGAAGCTGATGGAGAAAAAGGGCTACATTACCCGCCAGCCCGTCAGCACCGACGCCAGACTGAAAAAGCTGAAACTGACGGACGAGGGGATAAAGGCGCATAAGGCGGCCGTGCGTGCCATGCGGCAGACGGAGGAGACCGCCGCCTCCTGCCTTACGGCGGAGGAAAGGCGGATCTTCATTGAGCTGTGCGACAGAATTACAGCCGCGGTGGAGAACAGTGAAACGGAGGCGGGGACCCGGTGATAAAAACACTTTCAAAACAGATAAAGGAATACAAGGGAGCCTCTATCGGCACGCCGCTTTGCATGCTTCTTGAGGTGGCCATGGAGATGATAATCCCGCTGCTTATGGCCTCCATAATAGACAAGGGCGTGAACGCGGGCGACATGGGGCACATATACAAGATCGGCGCGTATATGCTGTGTGCGGCGGCTGTGGGCCTGGTTGCCGGCCTGCTGGGCGCCAGACTGGGCTCAAAGGCCTCGGCCGGATTTGCAAAAAACCTGCGCGCCGCCATGTACGACAACATACAGACCTTTTCCTTTGCCAATATCGACAAATTCTCCACGGCGGGTCTGGTGACCAGACTCACCACCGACGTGTCCAACCTGCAGAACGCATACCAGATGATATTGCGGATGTGCGTAAGGGCCCCCACAAGCATGGTGGTGGCAATGATAATGGCGTTTATCATCAACGCCAGACTGGCCAGCGTGTATCTTATAGCCGTGGTGCTGCTTAGCGGAGTCCTGGCGCTGCTTATATCCAGGGCCATGAAGTATTTCAGGCAGGTGTTCAAGAAATACGACGACCTCAACGCCAGCGTACAGGAGGATGTGTCCGCCATACGCGTGGTCAAAGCCTACGTGCGCGAAAAGTACGAAAACAAAAAATTCAGAAAAGCCAGCGCCAATCTTTATAAAATGTTTGTCAGCGCCGAGAAGATCGTGTCCTGGAACGGACCGATAATGAACGCCACAGTGTATACCTGCATACTTGTCATCAGCTGGCTGGGCGCCCATATGATCGTGTCCGGCTCACTCACCACGGGCGAGCTGATGAGTCTGCTGACATACTGTATGAATATTCTGATGAGCCTGCTGATGCTCTCCATGATATTTGTCATGGTCACCATGTCCGCCGCCTCGGCGGAGCGCGTGTCGGAGGTGCTGAACGAAAAGGCCGACATCATCAATCCCGAAGAGCCGGACTACTATGTGCCGGACGGCTCGGTGGAGTTCCGCCACGCGGATTTCGCGTACAACAGGGACAGCGAGAATCCGGTACTGAAGGATATCAATATTTCCATCCGCTCCGGAGAGACCATCGGCATCATCGGCGGCACCGGCAGCGCCAAGACCAGTCTTGTGAATCTTATCGACCGCATGTACGACGTGACTGCGGGCGAGGTGCTGGTGGGCGGGAAGGATGTGCGCACTTACGAAGTGGAGACTCTCAGACAGAACGTGTCGGTGGTACTGCAGAACAACGTGCTGTTTTCCGGCACCATCCTTGAAAATCTGCGCTGGGGCAGTGAAAACGCCGACGAGGAGGATTGCGCGGAGGCCTGCCGGCTTGCCTGCGCCGACGAGTTTATTTCAAAAATGCCGGAGGGCTACAACACCCGCATAGAACAGGGAGGCACCAATATATCCGGCGGACAGAAGCAGAGACTGTGCATCGCCCGAGCCCTGCTGATGCATCCCAAAATACTGATACTGGACGACTCCACCTCGGCGGTGGACACCGCCACCGACGCAAAAATACGCAAAGCTTTTGCTCAGCATATTCCAAACACCACAAAGCTCATCATCTCCCAGCGTGTTGCCAGCGTACAGGACGCGGACAAAATACTGGTGCTGGATAACGGCACGGTGAACGGCTTCGGCACCCACGCCCAGCTTATGGCGTCAAACGCCATATACCGGGACGTGTACGAGTCCCAGACCAGCGGCAGCGGAGACTTCGACGAAAGGGGTGAGGACTGATGGCCGAACCCAGACAGATGCCCCGGCGCGGCCCGGGCGCCGCGGCCATGCCGCGGCCCAAGCTGGACCACCCCGGCAGAATATTCAAACGCACCATGAAATATGTGCTGAAAAACTACGCCGTTGCCTATGCCGCGGTGGTGGTGTGCATATTCGTCACGGTGGTCGCCTCCATCAAGGGGACGATGTTCATGCAGACTCTTATCGACGACTATATCACGCCCCTCACCAAGGCGGTGAAGGCCGGCGGCACGGCTGACTTTTACGGCCTGGGGAAGGCCATAGGCACCATTATGATCTACTATGGCTGCGGCATACTGGCCTCGTTCATACAGTCCAGACTGATGATATACGTTTCCCAGGGCACAATGTACCGCTTCCGCAGAGATATGTTCACCCATATGGAGTCCCTTCCCATAAAATACTTCGACACTCATTCCCACGGCGACATCATGTCCATGTACACAAACGACGTGGACACCCTGCGCCAGATGATATCCCAGTCCATACCGCAGCTGATCAGCAGCTTCGTGACAATAGTCGGCGTGCTGTACAGCATGATACGCCTCAGCCTGCCACTTACCGGAGTGACCCTGGCCATGGTTTGCGTGGTGTTTCTGGCGACCAAGATATATACGTCCAAGGCCGGCACCCATTTTGTGGCCCAGCAGAAAAACCTGGGCGCCATCAACGGCTTCATCGAGGAGCGCATGACCGGCCAGAAAGTGGTAAAGGTCTTTTGCCACGAGGAAAAATGCCGGGAGGAATTCAAGGATCTCAACGACAATCTTTTCGATTCGTCCTACAACGCAAACAGATACGCAAACTCTCTGGGACCCATAAACACACAGCTGGGCAACCTCAGCTTCGTGCTGTGCACCGTGGTGGGCGGCATGCTGGCCATATCCGGCACGGGCGGCCTGACGCTGGGCAAGCTGGCCAGCTTTCTCACCTTCAACCGCAGTTTCAACATGCCGATTGCCCAGGTAAGCGCGCAGTTCAATTCCATCGTTATGGGTCTTGCAGGCGCCGACCGTGTGTTCCGGCTGCTGGACGAGGCACCGGAAACGGACGACGGCTACGTGACGCTGGTGCGTACGAAAAAAGGAGAGGACGGCAGCCTTCAGGAGAGCACCCAGCGTACAGGCACCTGGGCGTGGAAGCATTTCCATAAGGCGGACGGCACCACGGATTACGTGGAGCTGAAAGGCGGCATTGTCATGGACGGCGTGGACTTCGGCTACAATGAGGACAAAATGGTGCTGCACGACATAAAGCTTTACGCCGAGCCGGGCCAGAAAATCGCCTTCGTGGGTTCCACAGGCGCGGGCAAGACGACCATCACGAACCTTATCAACCGCTTTTACGACATAAAAGACGGCAAGATCCGCTACGACGGCATCAATATCAACAAAATCAAAAAACGGGATCTCCGCCGCTCGCTGGGCATGGTGCTGCAGGATACGCACCTGTTCACCGGCACCGTGAGAGAGAATATCCGTTTCGGCCGGCTGGACGCCACGGACGAGGAGGTGGAGGCGGCCGCCCGCCTCGCCAACGCCGACGGCTTCATTTCCCGGCTGCCTCAGGGCTACGACACCATGCTCACCGGCGACGGAGCAAATCTGTCCCAGGGCCAGCGGCAGCTGCTGTCCATCGCCAGGGCGGCGGTGGCAGACCCGCCGGTGCTCATTCTGGACGAGGCCACCAGCTCCATCGACACCCGCACTGAAAAGCTGGTTCAGGAGGGCATGGATAAGCTGATGCGCGGACGCACCACATTTGTCATTGCCCACCGGCTGTCCACGGTGAAAAACGCCGACTGCATAATGGTCCTGGAGCAGGGCCGCATTATAGAGCGGGGCACCCACGACCAGCTCATCGGCGAAAAAGGCAGGTATTATCAGCTGTACACAGGCCTGCCCGCCGAAAAAGCCCAGTAAAAAAAGACATCCCGTCCGGCTGGACGGGATGTTTTAATTTGATTTCACATATTTGTCGTAATGTTCTTTTATGTTGTTGAAGCTTGCATCGCTTATGTCGTGCTCTATCTTGCAGGCGTCTTTATAAGCCGTGTCACGGTCAGTGCCCAGGGCCATGAGGACGTTTGCCAGCACGCAGTGCCGCTCGTATATGCGCCCGGCGATCTTCTGCCCGGAGTCTGTGAGAGTGATGTAGCCCGCGCCGTCTATGTCCAGATACCCGGCGGCTGCCAGCTCACGCAGGGCGACGCTGACGGTGGGGCGGGAATAATTCATGGCGGTGCAGATGTCCGTCTGCCGCACATGGCCCTGCCGCTGGGAGACCATCAGGACTTCCTCCAGATAGTTTTCCGCCGCTTCCTGTATTTTCATTTGCTCACCGCCCTTTCAAAAATTGCGCGTGAATACAGTATGCCACAAACTTTTAAATTTGGCAACTGAAAAGGCGGATACTTGTTAAAATCGGTTCACTGTGCTAATATGTTGGAAAATAATGAAAAGAGGTCTTGCATATGTCTTCGCTTCTTCGTTCACGCAGGACCAGCAGCATCATCGTGGCGCTGCTGTCCATAGTCCTCGGCGTGGTTCTCATAATGTATCCAGCTAACGCCGCCAATATTTTCGTTCTGGTCTGCGGTTACGCCCTCATTGCTCTGGGGGTCTATTACGCAGTGGTATACTTCGCCAGAAAGAGCAAGGTGGCCATGCTGCAGACAGAACTGCTGCTGGGCATAATTTTGCTGCTGATAGGCATCTGGATGGTGTCCAAGCCCTCCAGCGTCATCGCCCTGCTCCAGTACGTCGTGGGTGCGCTTATCGTCATTCACGGCATCATTGATCTGCAGGCGGCCATAAACATCAAGCGGGCCGGATTTGAAAAGTGGGGCATGGGCCTTATCCTGTCGCTGGTAACTCTGGCGCTGGGCGTGCTGATAATTCTGGATCCGTTCTCCGCTACCAATGTTCTGATGATCGTCATCGGCATAGTGCTGATTTTCGACGGCCTGTCTGATATGTACCTTATCGCCGTGCTGTCCAAGGTCTTCAAGGAAGTCAAGGACGCAGTGCAAGAGGCCGAGCAGGAGGCCAACGCCGTGGAGACCGAGGGTACGGTGGACGACAGCTCCGCTCCCATAGAAACCGAGGGCACTCCCGACGACGACAAAAAAGAATAATACGAATAAAAAATCCCGCCCAAAAGGGCGGGATTTTTTTGTTCTCTTTACTGGATGGCCGGCTCCATTTCCTCAGTGCCGTGATGGCAGATGGGGCAGACATAGTCGTCGGGCAGCTTGTCGCCGTCGTAAGGCTCGAAGTGGCCGCAGACCTTGCACAGGAAGCCCTTCTTCTTCTCGTGGATGACCGCGGGAACATACTGGAAGGCGTCCGGACCATGCTTGCACAGCGGGCAGGTGAAGTCTTTGGGCAGCTCGTGGCCCTCGTAGAAGTAGCCGCACACCGTGCAGACCCAGCCTTCGGGCTGATCGGCGTTGGGGGCCTTTTTGGGCTTGATGTGGGCGTGATAGTAAGCATAGGTGCAGCTGGGTCCGTTGGAAAGCACCTTGGCTTCCACCACGTTGGCAATGAACAGCATCTGCGTGTCCAGATCGTAGCTTTCGATGACCTCGCAGGACAGCACGGCGTTGGTGTACTCCGGCACGTAGCGGATGCCGTTTGCCATGCGGTCGTTGTACTCCACGTCGGCAAACTTGTCCACGTCGCGGCCGCTCTGGAAACCGAAGCGCTGGAACAGCTTGAAGGGGGCGTCCTCAGTGAGGATGGAGATGTTGAATTTTCTGGCCTTGGCCACCATGTCGCAGGTGTGGTTCTTCTTGATGCAGGAGATGGTGACCTTGCGGGGATTGGAGGCCGAGACCTGACCGGCGGTGTTGATGATGCAGCCGTAGTCGGCGCCGTCAACACGGGTGGTGAGGACCTCCACGCCGTAGGTGAACTTGAAGAAGGCGTTATCCTCCACGATGAGGGGCTGCGCCACTGCCAGGTCGCCGTCGAAGGAGGGCAGCACGGGACGGATGTCCATGGCAATGGCCGTGGCAAGAGCGTCCAGGCCGTCAAGGGAATCAGCCTTGAGTGAGGATTTCAGCGTGACGGGATCGGATATGAAGGAAGTGCCGGGCAGGGCGGCCAGCTTGTCGTGCATGAGGCTGCCGCTGGTGGGAGCCCAGCTGCCGTTTTCCACCAGCGCCACCTTGCGGTTGGACAGGTTGTGGTGGGCAATGTCGCTCAGGAGGTTTTCCATGGTGACAAATATGCCGGCATTGTAGGTGGTGGAGGCAAAAACCAGGTGGCTGTATTTAAAAGCGTCGGAGAGTATGTAGCTGGAGGGGGTAACGGAGGTGTCGTACATCTTCACGTCTATGCCGCGATCCACCAGCTTCGCGGCAAGAATGTTGGCGGCGTTCTCGGTGTGGCCGTACACAGAGGCGTAAGCCAGCAGCACGCCCTTCTTTTCCGGAGTGTAGGAGCTCCACTGCATGTACTTTTCAAGAAAGTCGCCGAAATGGGAACGCCATACAAAGCCGTGGAGCGGGCAGACGTATGCTATATCCAGCGTCGCGGCCTTTTTCAGCACTGCCTGTACCTGGGGGCCGTACTTGCCGACGATGTTGGTGTAGTAGCGTCTGGCCTCGTCCAGCCAATCGTGCATGAAGTCCACTTCATCGGCGAATATGTGGCCGTTCAGCGCACCGAAGGTGCCGAAGGCGTCGGCCGTGAACAGAATCTTGTCGGTGAGGTCGTAGCTCATCATGACTTCAGGCCAGTGTACCATGGGGGCCATGACGAAGGTGAAGTTGTGGCGGCCGGTGGAGAGGGTGTCGCCCTCATTGACTATGACCACGCGGTCGGTCATGTCGTAGTCGAAGAACTGGCCCAGCAGGGTGCGTATCTTCTCGTTGCAGACGATCTTGGCCTCGGGATAGCGCAGTACCAGATCCTCGATGGTGGCGGCGTGGTCGGGCTCCATGTGATGGATGAACAGGTAGTCCAGCTTGCGCCCGCCCAGAGTATGGGCCACGTTTTCAAAAAATGTGCGGGATACGGCCTTATCCACTGTGTCGAAAAGAACGGTCTTTTCGTCCAGCAGAAGATAGGAGTTGTAGGAAACGCCTTCGGGAACGCCGTAAACGCCCTCAAAACAGGCAAGACGCCTGTCGTCGGCGCCGACCCATGTCAGGTCGTCCAGAATTTTTTTGGTGCAGTACATGCTATATAATTCCTCCTTTTTTTGGGGATTTTCTTCGTTTAACAGTATATCACGGATTTTCAAAATTTGTGTGGCGCACGCGACAGTTTTGTGATAATGTATGGAATATACTTTAAACCACAGGGAGCTGAGAATATGACCCTTGACCATGTGCAGCTTTTCGAGGGGATCAGCGACGAGAGCATAGACGCCATGATCCACTGCTTCAAGCCGGAGTACCGCAAATTCAGAAAGGGTGACACCGTGGTGGTGTTTTCTCCGGAGCTGGAATATCTGTGCGTGCTGCTCACCGGCAGGGCCCACCTTTACTGCGTGGACAGCGAGGGCGAGGATACGCTTCTGGAGCATTACGGTCCCAACGACATATTCGGCGAGGTGTTCGCCCTGCCGTACGGCGGACTGGGCTATGTGGTGGAAGCTGATTCCGACTGCGAGGTCATGTTCATCAAGTTCTCATCCATATACGGCCGCTGCTCAAAGGCCTGCGAGCACCATACGGTGCTCACCAGCAATCTCTTCAATCTGTCGGCGAAAAAGGCCCAGATGCTGGCTCTGCGCATCAACATGATAAGCAAAAAAACCGTGCGTCAGAAGCTGCAGTCCTATTTCGAATACATGAGAGAGAAGACCGGCAGCGACAGCTTTGAAACCGAGATGTCCCTTTCCCAGCTGGCCACCTACCTGTGCGTTGACCGCACCAGCCTTATGCGGGAGCTGCGGCTTATGCGGGAGGAAGGCCTTATCGAAAACACCGGAAGAAAAGTTATTATGCTTGAATGACAATTAAGCAAAGGAGGCGCCCACATGTCAGAAAACGTAAAGCTCACTGGACTTGACAAAAAGCCCGTAACAGATCAAAATTACATACAGGACTATCTGGCTGCAAAAAAGATCGTAAAAGTCTGGATAGGCGACAAGGCCGTCTATTATAAGGAAGGCCTGAAAAAATACTGCGTGCCGCTGGAGTACATCGACCGGGCCTTCACAAGAATCAACGAGTGCAACGCCCGCACTTGCTGCTGCTCCAATAGCTACGACTATTTTCGCCTCATTCTCGTCCACGACGGCAAGGAATTTGCGGACATAATTTTCGACAACGACGAGACCCCGGTGGATGAAGCCGAAAAACTCTTGAAGGAAAAAAGACCCGAAATACAGATCGGGTATATTAAATCAGAAAATTAATTAGGAGGAACTGAAATGAAGTATGTATGCACTGTCTGCGGCTACGAGTATGATGAGGCCGCCGGAGATCCCGACAATGGCATAGCCCCGGGCACCAAGTTCGAAGACCTTCCCGATAGCTTCACCTGCCCCATGTGCGGAGTCGGCAAGGACATGTTTGAAAAGCAGTAATTACCGCATATTCTATTCCCCCGCTTAAAAAGCGGGGGAATTTTTTTGCCCTGAAAAGCCGGCCGACGGGTCAAAGGCGCACTCGCCGAAAAGAGCGTCCACCGCCGCAATATAGTCCGGACACCGCTGACTTTTGTATATGCGCTTCATTTGCCGCGCGCTGTCGGGGAACATGGCCGACATGTAGAACCACAGCTCCTTCATCCGCTGCAGAACATTCTTGTCCCCTGAATACTCGGCCCTGTACGCCTCAAACAGCGCGTCGTGGAATTCCCGCAGCTCGTCCGACCGCAGGCTCTGGCCACCGGAGAGCACGCGTATAAGCGCGGGATCGGCAACACAGCCCCGGCCCAGCATGACGGCCTTAAGCTCAGGGAATTCTGATAAGACCCTGTCAAAACCGCGGCGGCTGAAAATATTGCCGTTATAGCATACCGGCGCGCGGCTGCCCTCATATGCCAGCCTGAACGCGGCCAGGTTGGGTTCTCCGTTGTAAAAATCCTTCCGCACTCTGGGGTGGACGATAAGCTTTGATATGGGATAGCGGTTGTAGATTTCCAGAATTTTTGCGAATTCCTCGGGAGACGCAAGACCCAGTCTGGTTTTAACGGATATCGCCGTGCTTGCGCCGGAAAAGACCTCGTCCAAAAATCTGTCCAGCTCATCCGGAGCGGTCAGCATGCCGGAGCCGCGGTGCTTTGACACCACGGTGCCGGAGGGACAGCCCAGGTTGAGATCGACTTCGCCGAAGCCCATATCCGCCAGCTGTCGGGCAGAGGCATGAAAGGCCGCCGGGTCGTTGGACAGCAGCTGAGGCACCAAAACCACGCCGGGGTTGTTCTCAGGGGCGAGACGCATGAGCTCCCTGGCCTTGAAGCCGCGGCCCTGGCACGCCACCAGAAAAGGGGCGTAATATATGCCGCAGCCGGGGAACATTGAAGCGTGTATTCGCCTGTAGATATGCGTTGTCACACCCTCCATGGGTGCAAAATAATACTCCATATGCAGCCTCCGACTGAAATTTGTGCCACTGTGATTTTACTATAACAGCAGCAATAATAAAAGAGAGAGGGCAACAGTAAAATATTAACAAATTTTGACCGCGAAATTTGATGTAACCATAAAACTTAACAACTATTGTCACATAATTGACAAATCCGTGTTGCCTTTTGACCAAAAATCGTCTATACTCAGGTGGTAAAAATGTATTGCATGTCTTATGCGATATGTAACAACATTTTATATGTAATTGGAGGAAGAAGAATGAAATCACAGAAGATCGTAAGCATTATTACCGTTCTGGCGTGCCTGTTCATGCTGATTGCCGGCGTGATGGGTCTTGGAGATGTGAACGACCAGAAGGCGATAAAGACCAAGGAGGGCGACGAGGCCCGCGCCAACATTGACAAGCTGAAGGAAGGCATCGACACGCTGGAATCAAAGCGCGCGGATTACGATGCCGGCAAGAACACTTACGATTCCGGACTGGAGCAGTACAACGCCGGACTTGAACAGTACAACGCCGGCAAGGCAACGCTGGAATCCAAGACGGCGGCTTATGAGGCCGGCAAGACCAAGCTTGCCGCAGCCGAGACCCAGCTTGCCGCAGCAAAGGCAAAACTGGACGCTGCGAAGACTCAGCTTGACGCTGCAAAGACAAAGCTTGATGCCGGCAAGGCCCAGATTGATGAGTACGAAGCCGCACAGGCCAAGCTCACTGCCGCAAAGACGACGCTGGATCAGTCCAAGACGAAGCTGGATGCCGCAAAAGCATATCTGGACGCCAACAAGGCGGCATACGATACGGGCAAAGCGAAGGTCACGGCGGGCGAAGCCCAGGCAGCCCAGCTTAAGGCTGGTGTGGAAGCCGCCATGAAACAGGGCATGACTCAGGAACAAGCGCTGGCTTATGTGCTCAAATCTGCCGGCATGACTCAGGAACAGTATGCTGCGCAGGCAAAGGCTCTGGCCGACGGTCAGGCTCAGGTGAAGGCTTATGAGGATGGACTTGCACAATACAACGCAGGTCTTGAACAGTACAATGCGGGCTTGAAGCAGTATGAGGCCGGCAAGGCTCAGCTGGATGCCAAGACAGCGGCCTATACCGCCGGCAAGACGGCATATACCACAGGCCTTGCCCAGTATAACGCCGGTCTTGCCCAGTACAACACGGGCATGGCTCAGTATCAGGCCGGACTGAAGGAATACGAGGCCGGCAAGGCCCAGCTCGCTGAATACGAGGCCGGACAGGCCAAATTGGCCGCCGCCGAAAAGCAGCTGTCAGAGGCCAAGACAAAGCTTGACGCCGGCAAGGCTCAGCTCTCACAGTTCGAGGACGGCGAGAAGCAGGTCGAGGACGGCAAGGCAGAGCTCATGAAGATCTCCGAGGTCGCCGCCAAGGTCGCCGCCGGTGAGGATATAGTCACCGCCGGCTATGAGTATCTGGACGACCAGACCGTCATCACCACCAAGGATCTCACCGGAAAAGCCACAGCCGACATCGTGGCCATCGCGGCCGCCGTCATCGGCGCCATAGCCGGTATTCTGGGCATGGCAGGCAAGTCCAAAGGCGCATTTGTTATGGGTATTGTCACCGTAGTCGCTGCCGCTGCGGCGCTGGTGCTCACCATCACCAAGGAATCCACCAACATGGTTCTGGCGGCATCCGCGATATCCGCCGTCATGGCGCTTATACTTGCAGTGGTTTCCTCAAAGAACAAAGCGCCCGCCGCTGCCAAGACCGATACCACCGCAAAATAAAATCTACATAAAAATCGCCGCCCATCCGGGCGGCGGTTTTTTGTTATCTGAGAGTTTTGAAAAAGTCCTTCAGCAGTGCGGAGCATTCATCCTCCAGCACGCCGCCGTAGACGGCGGGGCGGTGGCCGTAGCGCTCCTCAAACAGGTTTATCACGCTGCCGCAGGAGCCGGCGGCGGCATCTTTTGCACCAAAGACCACTGTGGGAATTCGGGAATTCACCACCGCGCCGGCGCACATGGGGCATGGCTCCAGCGTGACGTACATGACGCAGCCTTCAAGCCTCCAGGTGCCGAGGGTCCGGCAGGCCTGGCGGATGGCCAGCACTTCCGCATGGGCTGAGGCGTCGCCCGTTTCCTCGCGCATGTTCCGGCCCCGGCCTATGACGCCGCCGTCAGGTCCGGTTATCACGCAGCCCACAGGCACCTCGCCGGCTTCGGCGGCGGTGCGGGCCTCCTGCAGCGCAAGGCGCATGTATTTTTCATGCTCAGCCATAAAAGCCTCCGGAAGATAATAAAAATTGCCGGTTTGGCGCCGGCAATTTTTAAGAGTCGTATTATTCCTTCACGGTGCCGTCGGAATTGAACAGAGGAAGGGTGCCCAGGGTAATGATGTCGTCGCGCTTTGCGGCGTCGCCCTCGGCCAGAACGGCCATGCGGCCCACGATTATGCCGCCGGCGCGGTTCACCAGCGTTTCCATGGCGTGCAGCGACTCGCCGGTTGAGATGACGTCGTCTATGATGAGTATGCGCTTATCTTTCATAAGCTCTGCATCGGTAGTGTCGATGACCAGAGTCTGCATGCCGAAGGTGGTTATGGACTGAACGTCCACCTGAAATACGCCGGTCATATAGGCCTTTGCCTTTTTCCGGGCCAGAAAGTACTTCTCCGCGCCGGATTGGCGGGCCATCTCGTACAGCAGGGGAATTGCCTTGGCCTCGGGAGCAATAAGATAGTCATACTCGGGGGCGAGCTTCAGAAGCTCGGTGGCGCAGTGTACCGTGATCTCCACATCGCCGAACATAACGAAAGCGCCTATGTACAGATCGTCAGAAACTCTGCATATGGGGAGCTGGCGCTTTAGTCCCGCGATGTCCATCTCGTAAGTCATTTTTATGTTTCCTCCTGTAGTCGTTTAAGACTAAAAATTAAAACAATGCCTATTTTACAGGAATTGCAGGAAAAATCAAGAGCTCATGTGGGCGAGATAAGTCAATAAGATATGAAATTTGCGCACTTCAGCGTCGATTGTTGTGAAAATTGCTGCATGTGTACCGGGTATTTTATTTGTCAAGAGCAGGTTTATGGGCAATTTGTATAAAAAACGGCCCCGGCTTTCTCCCTTAATCTGAAAATGGCTGCAAGTGAAATATTTGACACTGAAAACACTTGCGTACTTTAGGAATTTGGTGTAAAGTACAGACATAAATTTGCCGATTGTTTACAAAATGTTCACATTGGCAATCAGCGTTCCGGCCAGCTGTAATGGACCGGAAAAGTATTAAAAGGAGAGAAATGTATGGAAGAGCAAAAACAAGATCGCGGTTCCTTTGGCTCCAACTTCGGCTTTCTGATGGCCGCTATCGGCTCAGCAGTCGGTTTGGGCAACATCTGGGGCTTCCCGTACAAGATGGGCAAGTGCGGCGGCTTCGCGTTCCTTATAGTGTACCTGTGCCTCGCAGTATTCGTGGGCCTGTGCGTTATGGTCGGCGAAATGTCGCTGGGCCGCAAAACCGGACAGGGCGTTGTCGGCGCGTACCACAAGCTGGCTGCTAAGTTCACCTGGGTCGGCTGGGCAGGAATCATCACCGGATTCTGCATCCTTTGCTTCTATCTGGTTCTGGGCGGCATGGTCACCAGATATGCCTGCGGCTATCTGCTGGCAATGTTCGGTGTCGACACCTTTGGCGATCCCGCAACCTTCTTCGGCCGTTTCCTGGTCAACGGCGGCGGAATGGTTCTCTGGTTCTTCATTTTCACCCTGATAAATGTGCTGATCGTTTCCGGCGGCATCCAGGGCGGCATCGAGAAGTTCAACAAGATCGCAATGCCCGCACTGTTCTTCATCCTGGTGGCAGTCCTCATCTACGTCGCCTGCCAGCCCGGTGCAGGCGACGGCTACAAGTTCATGTTTGCCGCAAACTTCTCCGTGTTCTCCGATCCCGAGGTCGGCTTCCTGAAGGTTCTGAAGACCGCAGCCGGCCAGATGTTCTTCTCACTGTCCCTTGGCATGGGCTGCATGATCACCTACGGCTCCTACCTTGAGAAGAAGGAAGACATCCAGAAGAACTCCGTTATCGTTGTTTGCTGCGATACCATGATGGCCATCCTGGCCGGCTGCGTGGTGCTTCCCGCATGCGCCGCCTTCGGTCTGGACTACGGCGGAGGCCCCGGCCTGCTGTTCTCCACCATGCAGATAGTGTTCTCAAAGATGGGCGGCTTCATCGGCAATCTGATGGGCTTCCTGTTCTACTTCCTGGTGTTCCTGGCTGCTCTGTCCTCCTCCATCTCCATCCTCGAGGTCTGCACTGCTTACTCCGTGGATAAGAACATGGCTGCTGGCAAGGGCGGCAAGGACGGCGGCCGCAAAAAGGCCACCATTCTCTTCGCAATCGGCATTTTCGTGTTTGGTCTGCTTGTTGCTCTCGACGGCCTGGGCTCCGGCGTTGCCGGCGGCGCGGCCATCAAGACCCCCGCAGAGCTGTTCGGAATAGGCGTCAAGGGCTGGAACGACTGCTGGCTCGACTTCTACGATATGATCTCCGAAGGCATCCTGATGCCTCTGGGCGCAATGGTCATGTCGCTGCTGATCGGCTGGAAGTGGGGCACAAACATGGTCTTGGAAGAGTGCGAGGCCGACGGCAAGAAGGCCTGGGGCCGCGGATTCTTCAACGCCTGCTTCAAGTTCATCACCCCCATCGGCATGGTCGTTGTTCTTTACGGCCAGCTGACCGGCTTCTTCGGCTGATACTGAAATCGCAATTACATAACAAAAATCCTCGCCGGATTATCCGGCGAGGATTTTTTACAGCATTATCAAGCTGGGCAATCAAGGCGCGGCGCCTGGAACAGCGCCTGCGGCTGGGTAAAATTAAAGGGCGCGTTGCAAAACGGAAATGTTTTGCAACGCGCATTTTTACACGAAACGAAGGAGGAGACATGAGCTGGCAAGCAGCTAAAGACCGGTTTTGTGGAAAACCTCGTATGCGAAAGGAGCCTCCGGCGATGCCGCAGGCCTTGGAATGTGGAATATTCAGTTATACTTTTTCAGGAAATGCAAATTTCAGAAAGATGCGTTTTCAGCCGCCCGTTTTCGCGCTTCATCCAGTACTTCTTCACGTTGAACGCCAAGCAAAGCAGA
>Ga0160425_1001864_pt1 | contig 18379 bp, 12 predicted proteins | sample BioMet8_FD_108193 | JGI IMG/M metagenome (GOLD analysis project Ga0160425, IMG submission 108193) | Microbial communities from bioreactor (seeded with sewage sludge) at Lawrence Berkeley National Lab, California, USA - Biofuel... | ecosystem: Engineered > Bioreactor > Anaerobic > Unclassified ...
AATAATTCAAAATCAGCCGCAGCTCCGTACTTTCGTCCCACAAATCTGTAATATCACGGGCATAGCCTACTGTGCCTATGACTTTATTATCTTTATCAAACACAGGAGATTTATAGGTATTCAGGAAATGTATTTCATCACCCTGTTTCACTTTCTCTTCGAACATAAAGCTCTTGCCCTCGTTAATAACAGGAGCTTCTGTTTCCATGCAGACATATTCCCCTTCTTTATACTCTTTAGGATCTATGTCCCAGATAGAACAGTGATCGTGGCCAACTACTTCCTCACGTTTTTTCCCTACTACTTCACAGAATTTATCATTTACTTTGACATGAATACCTTTAAGGTCTTTAAACCAAACCATATCAGGCATATTATTAATCAAGGCATTTAAATAGCTTTCTGTAAGTTTATCGTCACAATAAAGCTTGAAATTTTTCAGCAGACGTTTATACAAACCCTGCAGAATTTTTTTAGCCAAGCTGCGGGGCCAAATATTATCTGAAACATCCGGCCAAGAATCAACTTTATCTAATTCTTCTCTATTACACAGAAGCACCAAGGCAGCATCTTTTTTCTTATACTTAGCTAACAGCAGCATGTCTTTCTGACACACCGGTTTAGCCCAAATAATGATATCACTTTTAGTAATATTTTCTGCATTTATTTGGGGATTGATAAAATAGGTATTTGTGAATCTTTCCAGTGGCGGCACTTCACGAAACCAGGCCACTTTACGAGGTTCTAAGAAAAAAATACTTATATTTATGTTGTAATGATACATATCTATTATCTCCTCCCCTTTATCTGATGAAAAAAAAGACAGCATTGTGACGACAAACACTATGCTGTAGTATACTTTGGAAGTATGCAACTGGCTGTCAATTATTCTTTATATTGACCCTATAGCTTTGCGTCGCCGAATCACTTCGGTTATGCCCAATTTTCAATTTATTGCAATGCCTCTTCTCATACTGTTCCAACCTAACAGTCTATGTTCAATTTATTACACTTTTTAATAATGCCTATAAAAGTAATTAATAACTGTTCTTTGTTGTTTTCAGTATAATACATAATTATCTGTTTTACAAGTTGTTTTTTTATTTTCTAATTATTCTTTTAGTTATTATATCTACTGTTTATCTTGTTTTGTACTGTAATATTTTGCCTACAAGGATTTTCTGCAATTTACCTGTTTTGTTTTTCGCAACTTTCCTGTATAATTGAAAAAGTTGCTTAAGGAAAGGATATTGAAAATGAGTTATTTGAATGTTACTAATGTAAGTCATTCCTTTGGAGGACGAGAAATCCTCAATGATGTTACTTTTAAATTATTACGTGGTGAACATGTTGGTCTCGTCGGTGCCAATGGTGAAGGAAAATCTACTTTTCTCAATATAGTAACCGGCAAATTGCTGCCGGAAGAAGGCCGGGTTGAATGGCCCAGTAAAATCAGTGTAGGCTATCTGGATCAGCAAAGTACCCTTAAAGCCGGCACAACTATCCGTCAGTTTCTCCGCACTGCCTTTGACCATATGTATGAAACGGAAAAACACATTATGGCCGCCTATGACCAAATGGCTGAAGCTACTCCCTCAGAAACCGACAAGCTTATGGCCCAAGTGGGAGAAATGCAATCCGATCTGGAGCAAAGTGGTTTCTATGAGTTAGATACTAAGATAGAAGAAGTAGCAAATGGCCTTGGTTTAGGTGATATTGGCCTGGACCGTGATGTTGCAGAACTTTCCGGCGGTCAACGCAGCAAAGTTCTCCTGACGAAGTTATTACTGGAAAACAACAATATTCTTCTGTTGGACGAGCCTACTAATTACCTGGATGAAAATCATATTAACTGGCTTACCACTTTTCTGCAGAATTATGAAAATGCTTTTGTGCTAATTTCCCATGACACAGATTTTCTCAACAAAGTAGTCAACGTAGTTTACCACTTGGAGAATGCTACTCTCACCAGATATACAGGTAATTATGACAAATTTCTGGAACTTTCCGCTATTCACAAAGCCCAGTTAAATAGTGCCTACGAACGTCAACAGCAGGAAGTTGCCCAATTGGAGGATTTCATTGCCAGAAACAAGGCCAGGATTTCCACTACCGGTCGTGCCAAGAGCCGCCAGAAAAAGCTAGACAAAATGACCATGATTGTGAAACCTCAGGAAAAACTGCAGCCTCATTTCAAATTCAAAGAAGGCCGTACTCCCGGCAGGATTTTAGTTGAAGCCAGAGAATTGGTTTTAGGTTATGACCAGCCTTTAACCAGACCTGTTTCTTTTAAGCTGGAAAGAGGCAAAAAAATAGCCATTAAAGGTGTTAATGGTTTAGGTAAAACGACTTTGTTAAAAACAATTTTAGGTCTTTTACCCCCCTTTACAGGCACAGTTATACCGGGAGATTTTCTGGAAGTTGGGTATTTTGAACAGGAAGAACGCAACAAAAACCAAAAAACTGCTCTTGAAGATGTGTGGGATGAATACCCTGCCCTTACTAATTCCGAAGTCCGTGGCGCTTTGGCAGCCTGCGGATTAACCAATGAGCATATTACTACGAAAGTTTTTGTTCTCTCCGGAGGAGAAGCCGCCAAAGTTCGTCTTTGCAAACTAATGCTTAAAGAAATCAATTGGCTGGTGCTAGACGAACCCACCAATCACCTGGATGTAGCAGCCAAAGATGAGCTTCGCGAGGCTTTAATCAACTTTAAAGGAAGTATCCTCTTAGTCTCCCATGACCCTGCTTTCTACAGCGACTGGATAGACCAGGTTCTTAACATCGAAGACTGGACCACTAAAATAATATAACAAAAAGGCTGTAAGACAATGACTTTTGGGTCATGGCTTACAGCCCTTTTTTATATTACATCATTAATAACCAATTGATTAATCATTTTCTGCTTACCCAATACCCACAAAATATCATCTTTTTGCAAAATTGTTGCCACATCAGGATTGCGTTCTATATAGTAACCCCGCTCTATGCCCAGAATAAGACAATGCCAATTATTTCTAATGCCGGAAGACATGATAGTTTTGCCGATAAGCTGCTGGTAATAATCCAAGGGAATGGCACAAGGTAAAAATGGTTTCTCTGCTGTATTCAATTCTTTGGATGCTACAAATTTTCGCAAAGAAATCAGTGGCATTATTTCTGTAATGCCCGGCATGGTATCTGCAAACACCCGAGGAAATAAAGCAATTTGTTCTTTTTCTCCCAGGAGCAATATTTCAGAACCAGCCTTAATTTTGCACTCTCCTGCCGGCATATCTATTATCTTATGGTCATTGGTTACTTGGATAGCATTACAACCGCATTGTTGTGCCAGGCTAAGTTTTGCTAATGTTGTGACCGGCTCTAGCTGAGGAGCAAACTTGTCAATACGGTATTTAGCCAAGAACAATTGCTCATCAAAAAGCGTAATGGCTTTTTGTTGATCGGTAATATTATGTTCTTTCCTATATTTTAGTAAATGTTGATTATTTAAATTCACCAGGAAATTTGATTCCATACGTAAATATTCTCCGAATAACCATTTAGAAGAACTTACTACAGAGATAGTAAGGAACGTAGCAATTACAGCAAGAATCTGATGCAATTCTAATAACTCCGCAAAGAAATAATAGACAAACCATCCGGTTACCACTAATTTTATACCCAACAAAAACAAAAGAGGAATGTGATTAGCCTTATTTTTGAACCATAAGGAAAGAAATACTTTCGGCTTGCTGCTTCGATTGGCTAACAAGGCCGTTAGAAAGGGTAACATGCAGCAAAAGGAAACTGCCGCTACTACCATATTGGAAAAAGGAAAGGGCACGAAAAGCCTTACATATGGTTCCAGATATGTATTAGCTCCCCAGGATATAGCCAAAAGCAAAGTTAAATTAACTACCAGCTGAATAATGAAACTGCGTAAAATACTTTGCCACTGGCCAAGATCGCCGGTATGAGAATTAAGGGCATTACTGTTTATTTTTGCTACCATGTTTTCAGGTAAAAGCTTAGAGACTTTCTTGCTCCAAAAATCAGCTTGAGCCATACAGTAAGGTGCTAAGAAAATAGTAATAGCAGCTGCTGCCACTATGATTGGATACAAAAATGTGTCTATGGCTCCCTCAGCAATTCCCAAAGAAGCAATAATAAAAGAAAATTCGCCGATAGGAGCAAGGCTGAAACTGCTATGTACAGAGTCTTTAACATCATAGCCGGCTGCTACAGATGCTACAAATCCTACAGCAAATTTGCCCACAGTGGCTGCCAACACTATTAATAATAAGGGAAGCATATACTGCCACACTATGCTCAAATCAACCATCATACCTACCGATACGAAAAATATAGCACCAAATAAATCTTTTACAGGAGCAACTAACTTTTGGATTCGTTCTCCATCCGGTGTCTCAGCAATAAAAGAGCCCATCATAAAAGCACCTAAAGCAGCAGATACTCCCATCCGCGTAACCAAAATAGTCATACCAAAACACAATCCTAAAGAAACAACCAGTAGTGTTTCATTATTCATTATGTTGTGTGTTTTTTTGAAAATGGGAGGAATAATATAAATTCCCACAACGAACCACAAGACTAGGTAAAACAGCAAATGTACAATAACCATAAAAAGCATATGTACATCAGGAATACCCCTGGTCTTAGCTACTGTAGAAAGAATCACAATCATTAAGATGCTGACGATATCTTCTACCACTAAAATTCCTACCACAAATTCCTGAAATGCTCCTTTGGTTTTTTTACTGTCTTCAAAATTTTTAACAATAATAGCCGTAGAAGACATAGAAAGCATAGCACCTAAGAAAATACTGTCCATATTGGTCCAGCCCAAAGCCATTCCGCAGCCAAAGCCTAATATCATAGTACCCGCCATTAGTATAAAGGTAGCAATAAAAGCCGCCCCTCCGACTTTTTTCAGCTTATAAAAGCTGAACTCCAGTCCTAAAGCAAAAAGCAATATAATTACACCTATTTCTGACCAGGCGGCAATTGCCTCTTCGCTGGCAATATTATAAAAGAATTTGAAATTCGGTCCGATAAAAAAACCTGCTATAATATATCCTAAAACAATAGGCTGCTCTAGTTTCTTACAAATAATAGTTGTTATTCCTGCCAATAAAAGAATTAGTGCTAAATCAATAACTAAAACAGGAAGTTGTGCCAAATTTTTTTCCCCCTTGCTCTCCTCTAAAAGCCTTCTATTATAGCTATTATAACCCCTAATTAATAACCTGACAATTGTTACTAAAAAAAGATTGCTATTAGAAAAAAAAAGAATATAATCATAGTTAAAAGAAAATTTTAATGGTCTTGGAAAAAGACCTTTTATAAATTGAGGAGAGTGATTCACATGGCTAACAAATGGATTTATTATTTTAAGGAAGGGAATGCCAATATGCGCAACCTATTAGGAGGCAAAGGCGCTAATCTGGCAGAAATGACTAATCTGGGTCTTCCCATTCCTCCCGGCTTTACCATTACTACAGAAGCATGTACTAACTATTATACTTCCGGCCGGAAAATTACAGATGAAATTCAAGGCCAGATTTATGAAGCTTTGAAATGGCTGGAAAAAGAAAACGGTCGTTCTTTCGGAGATAACCAGAATCCTTTATTGGTTTCCGTCCGCAGCGGTGCCAGAGCATCTATGCCAGGCATGATGGACACCATTTTGAATTTGGGTCTTAACGATGTTTCTGTGGAAGGGTTTGCAAAACAAACGGCTAATCCGCGCTTTGCTTATGATTCCTATCGTCGTTTTATTCAAATGTTTTCTGATGTAGTTATGGAAGTACCAAAATCTTATTTTGAAAAAATCATTGATGAAGTAAAAGAAGCCAAAGGCGTTAAATATGATATTGAGCTTACAGCTGATGATATGAAAAATCTAATCGTCCGCTTTAAGAAAGTATATAAAGATGCCATGAAGGGTGAAGATTTTCCTCAGGAGCCTTATATTCAGTTAATGGAAGCAGTTAAAGCTGTATTCCGTTCCTGGGATAATCCCAGAGCTAATGTTTACCGCCGGATGAATGATATTCCCAGTGACTGGGGTACAGCAGTCAATGTACAGACCATGGTCTTCGGCAATATGGGTGATACTTCCGGTACCGGTGTAGCATTTACCAGAAGCCCGTCTACCGGTGCTGCCGGAATTTATGGCGAATATCTGATTAATGCCCAGGGGGAAGATGTGGTAGCAGGAGTGAGAACTCCTCAGCCTATTGCCAAACTGGAACGTGATTTACCGAAATGCTATGAAGAATTCATGTATTTTGCCAATAAACTGGAAGAGCATTACCGTGATATGCAGGATATGGAATTTACTATTCAGGAAGGTAAGCTGTATTTTCTGCAGACACGTAATGGTAAACGTACTGCCCAGGCTGCCATTAATATTGCCTGTGACCTGGTAGACGAAAACAAGATTACTCCTGCAGAGGCAGTTTGTCGTATTGAAGCCAAATCTCTTGACCAGCTACTGCATCCTACATTTACTAAAGAAGCCTTAAAAAACGGCAAGGTTATGGGTCAGGCATTACCTGCTTCTCCCGGCAGTGCAGCCGGCAAAGTATATTTTACTGCTGATGATGCTAAAGATGCTGCAGAAAAGGGCGAAAGAGTTATCTTGGTTAGATTGGAAACTTCTCCCGAAGATATTGAAGGCATGCATGCTGCAGAAGGGATTTTAACAGCCAGAGGCGGTATGACCAGCCATGCTGCTGTTGTGGCAAGAGGCATGGGTACCTGCTGCGTATCAGGCTGCGGGGAAATGAAAATCAACGAAGATAAAAAATGGTTTCAGCTGAAAGACAAAACTTATCACGAGGGTGATTTTATTTCCTTGGACGGTTCCACCGGCATAATTTACGATGGAGACCTTGCTACTCAAGAAGCTGAAGTAAGCGGTAATTTCGGTCGTATCATGCGCTGGGCTGACCAATACAGAAAGATGCAGGTACGTACTAATGCCGATACTCCTGCCGATACGGAAAATGCTGTTAAGTTTGGGGCCGAAGGCATTGGTTTGTGCCGTACTGAGCATATGTTTTTTGATGCAGAACGTATTCCTAAATTCCGCCGGATGATTTTGTCTGACACTCTTGAACAAAGAGAAAAAGCTTTAAGAGATTTAATTCCTTATCAAAGGAATGATTTTATTGCAATGTATAAAGCTTTAAAGGGCCGTCCTATGACCATTCGTTATCTGGATCCTCCCCTGCATGAGTTCCTGCCTAAAACAGATGCTGAGATTAAACAACTGGCCAAAGATATGGGGCTCACCTATACTCGAGTAAAAGCGCGCTGTGCCGAGCTGCATGAATTCAATCCTATGATGGGTTTACGTGGCTGCCGCTTAAGCGTTACTTATCCGGAAATTTGCAAAATGCAGACCAGAGCTGTTATTGAAGCAGCTATTGCCGTAAAGAAGGAATGCAATTACGATATTGTTCCGGAAATCATGATTCCTCTTATTGGTGACAGAAAAGAATTGCTCTTTATTAAACACATTGTTATCGAAAAAGCAGAAGAAGTTATGAAGGAACAAAAATATTATTTGAACTATAAAGTAGGTACTATGATAGAAGTTCCCAGAGCTGCTCTTACTGCTGATGAAATCGCCAAAGACGCGGACTTCTTCTCCTTCGGCACCAATGATCTGACCCAGATGACTTTCGGTTTCTCCCGTGATGATGCAGGACAATTCTTAAGTCATTACTATGATAATAGGATTTATGAATTTGATCCTTTTGCCAAACTTGATCAAGATGGTGTTGGTCAATTAATGGAAATGGCTGTTAAGAAAGGCCGTAGTATCAATCCTTTGCTGAAATGCGGTATCTGCGGTGAACACGGCGGTGACCCCAGCTCCGTAGCATTCTGTCAGAAGCTAGGTTTGGACTATGTGTCCTGCTCTCCTTTCAGAGTTCCTATTGCTAGACTGGCAGCAGCACAGGCCGCCATTACTTTGAAGAAAGAACAGATAGAACAGTAATTAGTTTTGTAAAACTAAAAAGGACTATAGCAAAATGACTTTTTGTCATTATGTTATAGTCCTTTTTTTAGTTTGTTTTCAAATCGGCATTACTCGCCCAAATAACTGCTTTCTTCAATAATAGCACCCATTTTTTGCCGTAATTCTTTGATTTCGGGATGAACTAAGTATTCATCATAAGTATAGGTTCTATCAATAAACCCGGTAGGTGTTATTTCTATGACTCTGTTACAAACCGTAGACAAAAGCTCATGGTCATTGGAACGGAGTAAAATAGTGCCGGGAAAAGCTATTAGACCTTTGTTTAAAGCCGTAATAGATTCCAAATCCAAATGGTTGGTAGGATCATCAAACATCAATACATTAGGTTCCTGCAGCATTAATCTGGCAAACATGCTGCGGACCTTTTCACCGCCGCTTAAAACAGTTGCCATCTTCTGAGTTTCTTCTCCGGAAAACAACATTCTCCCTAAGAAACCACGAAGGTAACTTTCTTCCTGGTTTTGAGAATAAGGACGCAGCCAATCTACTAAGTTTTCTTCCTTTTGGAAGAACTTGGTATTATCTTTGGGAAAATACCCTTGTATAGTTGTGACGCCCCATTTAAATTCACCGCTGTCAGCTTCAGTTACACCGCTTAAAATATCCATTAAAGCAGTTTGCGCAATACCATTGCCCCCTATTAAAGCAACCTTGTCGCCTTTATTCAGTGTAAAAGAGATATCTTTCAATTGCTGAACGCCATTAACAGTTTTGTTTAAATTGCTGACAGTTAAAATATCGTCCCCTGCTTCTCTGCTGGGTTTAAAGTGAATATAGGGGTAGCGTCTGCTGGATGGTTTTATGTCATCCAGTTCAATTTTGTCCAAAAGCTTTTTACGGGAAGTAGCCTGCTTGGATTTAGAAGCATTGGCACTGAATCTCTGAACAAATTCCTGAAGTTCTTTAATCTTCTCTTCCTTTTTCTTGTTGGCATCTCTGGCCATTTGCAAAGCAAGAGTACTGGATTCCTGCCAGAAATCATAATTACCGGAATAAATTTTTGCCGTACCATAATCGAAATCCACAATATGATTGCAGACCTGATTTAAGAAATATCTATCATGGGAAACTACCAAAACAATATTAGGAAAGTTGTTTAAAAAGTTTTCCAACCAGGCCACAGAATCATAGTCCAGGTTATTAGTAGGTTCATCCAAAAGCAAAATATCCGGTGTGCCGAACAAAGCTTGTGCTAAAAGGACTCTCACCTTTTGCTTAGGGCTCAGTTCACTCATTAATTTCTCATGCAGTTCAGGAAGAATGCCCAATCCGGACAGCAGCTGAGCTGCTTCCGTCTCTGCATCCCAGCCGTTTAATTCCGCAAATTCACTTTCTAACTGAGAAACTTTGATACCATCTGCATCACTGAAATCAGGTTTTGCATAAATAGCATCTTTTTCTTCCATAATATCATATAGTTTTTTGTTACCCATGATAACAGTTTTAAGTACCTGATATTTATCATAGGCAAACTGATCCTGTTTCAGCATGGAAAGACGCTGTCCCTGGTCAATAATAATTTTGCCGTCGCTGGCTTCCCGTTCCCCTGCTACCATTTTCAGGAAAGTTGATTTTCCCGCACCATTGGCTCCGATTATGCCGTAGCAATTGCCTTCTGTAAATTTCAGATTAACATCTTCAAACAACACACGCTTTCCAAAGCGGTGGGTCAAATTTTGGGTTAAAATCATTGTTCTTCTCCTCTAAAACATAATGGGCTCATTATACCATATTTTCCCGGAAAGTCCAAAAATACCTAAAAACAAAAACCGAGAGAAGCATATTGGCTTCTCTCGGTTTTCTCATTATAGTATTACAGTTCCAAACTTTTATATTATTTTATTTAGCAGTTGTGCCAAACCACTTCTTATAAAGTGTATCATAAGTACCGTCTTTTTGCAGAGCTTCCAAAGCCTTATCCAATTCCTTGGCCAATGCTGCATTCTTTTTAGCGGTAGCAATACCGTAGTCCTCAGAAGTCAATGTTTTGCCTACGATTTTAGCATAGACATTTTTGCCGCTTTGCTGCAGGAAATATTCTTCTACAGGCTTATCTCCGATTACTGCATCAACAGCTTTATTCTTTAATTCCAGACATGCCTCATTATTAGTATTAAAAGAAGTAATCACTGCATCCTTTATCTTGGCAGCTTCTATGGCACCGGTAGTACCAATTTGCACGGCAATCTTCTTCCCTACCAAATCTTTCACATCTTTAATCGTAGTATTATTTTTATCTACGACAATAGAAAGTCCTGATTTGTAATATGGCTTACTGAAGTTTACCTTTTTCTTTCTATCTTCGGTAATGGTCATTCCGGCAATAGCTACATCAATATTTTTGGCTTCCAGAGCAGGAATCAGAGCATCAAACCCCATGTTACGAATAGTACATTTTTCATAGCCCATTTTTTTAGCCATAGCTTGAATGAGTTCAATATCAAAACCCGTAAACTCACTGGAACCTGCCTTTTGAAATTCAAAAGGTGCGAAAGCCGGTTCTGTCCCTACAATCAATTCTTTTTTGGCAGGCGCTGCTTCTTTTTTTGTACTGCCACACCCCAGACATAAACTTACCAACAAAACACTGACAACAAACAATACAAATTTTTTCATTTAAAATACCCCCTCAGATATTTCCTCACAGTATATTTATGAGATATGTTTGCATAATTATACTGCTTTATGAAAAGTTTGTAAAGCATAAATATTATTTCTTTAACCAGCTCATCATTTCCCGTAATTCTTTACCAACTTTTTCCAAAGGATGATTAGCTTCCATTTTCTTGGTAGCAGTAAATCTAGCTTTGCGACCGGCACTGAATTCTTGGACAAACTCACTGGCAAAAGTACCGTCTTGAATTTCATCAAGTACCTTCTTCATTTCCTTGCGGGTTTCCTGAGTGATTATTCTCTTACCGGTACGGTAATCACCATATTCTGCTGTATTGGAGATAGAATAACGCATACGGGCAAAACCGCCGCTGTTAATTAAATCCACGATTAATTTCATCTCATGAATACACTCAAAATATGCCATTTCCGGTGCATAACCGGCGGCCACCAAAGTATCAAAACCAGCTTTCATTAATTCTGTAACACCGCCGCACAATACTGCCTGTTCCCCAAAAAGATCTGTTTCAGTTTCTTCTTTGTATGTAGTTTCCAAAATACCGGCACGACCTGCCCCGATACCGCTGGCATAAGCAAGAGCATAGTCTTTGGCCTTACCGGAATAATCCTGGTGAACAGCAATTAGGCACGGCACACCACGGCCTTCCATATACTGACTTCTCACAGTATGACCGGGTCCTTTGGGTGCTACCATAGTAACATCGATATCCTTAGGTGGAGTAACCAGTCCGTAATGAATGTTGAAGCCATGAGCAAACATAAGTATATTGCCGGGTTTAAGATTGGGTGCTATATCTTTTTCATACACAGCAGGAGCCAATTCGTCGGGAACCAGCATCATGATTATATCTGCTTGCTTAGCTGCCTCAGCAGTACTCATAACTTCCAGTCCTGCTTTAGTTGCTTCTGCGCAGCTGGCAGAAGTTGGTCTGAGGCCAACAATAACCTTCATGCCACTCTCTTTTAAGTTTTGGGCGTGAGCATGACCCTGGCTGCCATAGCCAATGATAGCTATGGTTTTGTCTTTCAGTAAATTTAAATCACAATCCTTGTCATAGTATTTGTTTATCATAATAATACTCTCCTTATTTTTCTCTGTGCGGTTTCCTAATTGCCCCCCATGAACGACTAACCGCTTCTACATATTGTTCTGCATGAGGAAATTGTTTGCTCCTTTCTTTTTGATTTTATCTATTAAACCAGAATTTCTAAGGAAATCCCGGGTAATGCCTCACTAAAATATAATAAAAAAACAGGTTCTGCTATGTAAGCAGAACCTGTGGTCAGACAACTTCATAGTCTGAGGTGCTGTTTATATAGCAAATAATTACCGTTCAAAATAATAATGACGGTGACGACGCTAATAATATTAATGACGCTGACGACATTAATAAGGACAGCAGAAATCAAACTAATAAGTGCAGAAAAAATGCACACTACAAGAGCAGTGTGCAAAACAATATTTTTAAAATTAAAAGTGCAGGCAGAAGCAAATGATTGCTCAGCACAATCATTCAGGCTATTCATGAAGTTGTAGTTGTAAGCATGATTTAAATTTGTCATGATGCCAGCTCCTTTGCACAAGTAAAATATGAATGTGATATTAAACCCAAAAACAAGTACTGTCAACAATTTTTGCCAAAAAAAATAAATTTTATTTTTTGTTATGCTTAAATGTAACGGCTGTTACAAAAATTGCCCAATAAAAGTTCTTTCACGGTCTACTGCCCCATTTACACTTGTCTAAACCTATGGACCGAAAAACATACGAAGTATTGCCAAAATATTGCACAAAGTAGTATCATAGAATAAATAATAAAGCTATAATTTATTTGAGGAGGTGGAACTATGAATTTTTTCACAAAGAAAAGCATGGTTTTTGAAGAATTGGGACAGAAAGAGAAATGGAAAAAAGCTAAAGAAATTCTTAAAAGTGCTAACATTGACATATCCAGCGGCACCTATCCCAGTGAACCACCTATGGGCGGGTGAGGCGCTCGCATAGACCTTAGGGACCTGGGACCCAAAGGTAAAATAGACCGTGAAGTCTATTATATCGAAGTAGCAGTTAAAGAAGCTCAGATGGCTAAAGATCTTCTGGCAGTAATAAAATAAAATACCGTTAATTATTCCTATACAAAAAGACTGTGACACAATATTAACATCTACTGTTGCAGTCTTTTTTTTGCTATTTTAATCTTGACAAAATTAGTCCAATTTGCTATATTCTATTTAGGTGATAACTTATGTTGATAACAAGAGAAGTAGATTATGCTTTACGAATTTTACGAGCCTTGAGTAAAGGCGGCCAGCTTACTGCTGTTGAATTAGCAGAGCAGGAGCAAATCCCCCAACCCTTTGCTTATAAGATTTTGAAAAAACTGAAAATTGGCAATCTTCTGGCAGTCCAGCGTGGAGCCTTGGGTGGCTATACTCTGGCAGCCGACCTGCACAAGGTTTCCTTGTTCGATTTGCTCGGCATGATGGAAAATGCCAAGTATCTATCTGCCTGTATGGACAAAAATCATAAATGTGCCTGGCGCAGCTCCAGAGAAAACGCACCTTGCAATGTACATGTGCATTTAGCTGCTATTCAGGCTACTTTAGACAAACAGTTAAAAGCTTATAGTTTATATGACTTAATTTCTTAGCAGCATTTGTTGCTCAGCAATTTGGTAGTGAAATCGGATAATGTTATCCGATTCTTAAATAAATATTTTGACTAAGCAGAGGAGGAAAGCGTATGCAATTTACCACAACGAAAAAACAAGAAGAGTTGCGTGCCCAAATACGCAGTTGGGCTGAGGAAACAGTAAAGCCTCAAGCATTTTTATTGGATCAGGGCAATGTCTTCCCCAAAGAAGCAGTTAAAGCTTTAGGAAAAATGGGTCTTATGGGTATCCCCTATCCCAAGGAATATGGCGGTGCAGGGCTGGATGTTATTAGTTACGCGATTGCCGTGGAAGAACTGGCCAGAGTTGACGGCGGTGTAGGTGTTATCCTGTCTGCTCATACCAGCCTAGGTACTTACCCTATTTCTGCTTTTGGCACAGAAGAGCAAAAGAAAAAATATTTAGTACCATTATGTACCGGAGAACATCTGGGAGCATTTGGCCTGACTGAGCCTAATGCCGGTTCCGATGCCGGCGGTACTGAAACAACAGCCGTGGATAAAGGCGATTATTATCTGTTGAACGGCAATAAAATTTTTATTACTAATGGTGGCGAAGCAGATACCTATGTAGTATTTGCTGTAACAACTCCTGACATAGGGGTAAAAGGCATCAGTGCTTTCATTCTGGAAAAAGGCTGGAAAGGCTTTACCTTTGGAGACCATTATGACAAGATGGGTATTCGTTCCAGTGCTACCTGTGAATTGCACTTTAATGATGTAAAAGTTCCTAAAAAGAATTTACTTGGTAAAGAAGGACAAGGTTTTAAGATTGCCATGAACACCTTGGATGGTGGACGTATCGGTATTGCCGCCCAAGCATTAGGTATTGCCCAAGGAGCCTTTGAGCAAGCTGTAGCCTATGCTAAAGAAAGAGTGCAATTTGGCAAACCCATTGCCTTCCAACAAGGTATTTCCTTTAAGATTGCTGATATGGCTACTAAATTAAGAGCAGCCCGTTTCTTGATTTATTCTGCTGCTGCCCTGAAACAAGAACATGAACCCTATGGCATGGAATCTGCTATGGCAAAGCAATATGCTTCCGATATAGCTTTAGAAGTTACCAACGATGCTTTGCAGATTTTCGGCGGCACCGGATACCTAAAGGGCATGGAAGTAGAACGTATGTATCGTGATGCTAAGATTACTACCATTTATGAAGGCACCAATGAAATTCAACGTATAGTTATTGCTGCTCATATTTTAGGTAAACCTCCTAAAGGCGCAGATTCTACATCTAGCTTGCCAAAGAAACCGGCTCCTATTACCGGTGTAAGAAAACACCTTATCTTAAAAGAAGGTACACCTGAGGAACAAGTAACAGCTTTAGTCGAACATTTAAAGACAGATGGTTATGACTTTACTGTAGGTATTCCTATGGATACCCCTATTGTCAAAGCCGAAAGAGTTGTTTCTGCCGGTAAAGGTATTGGTGAAAAGAAGAATATGCAATTAGTTGAAAAGCTGGCTCAAGCAGCAGGTGCTGCTATTGGCTCCAGCCGTCCTGTTGCTGAAACTCTGCAGTATTTACCTCTTAACCGCTATGTTGGTATGTCCGGTCAGAAGTTTACCGGCAATCTGTATGTGGCCTGCGGTATTTCCGGTGCTGTTCAGCATCTGAAAGGCATTAAGGATGCTTCCACTATTGTGGCAATTAATAACAATGGTAATGCTCCGATCTTTAAGAACTGTGATTATGGTATTGTTGGTGACGTAAATGTTATTCTGCCTCTGTTAACAGCAGCTCTGGATACAGGCACTAAAAAGCCTGCTCCTCCTATGGTTAAAATCAAGAGACCTAAGATGCCAAGACCTGAACCCATTGGACCGCGTTTCATCTGCAGCGGCTGTGGTTACGAGTATGTTCCTGAATTAGGCGATCCTGAAAATGACATCCCGCCGGGAACTCAGTTCAAGGACTTACCTGAAGATTGGCGTTGCCCTGAATGTTCTGAAGCCAAAGACCAATTTGAACAAGCCTAAAATATAGTTAGGAGGAGATATTATGCATTGCGTAAGAAAAGTTACGGATAATTTATTTTGGGTTGGTGCTAATGACCATCGCTTAACCCTTTTTGAAAATTGCTTTCCTATTCCCCGTGGCGTAAGCTACAATGCTTACGTACTGTTGGACGAAAAAACTGTTTTATTCGATACTGTGGATTGGTCAGGTTGCCGTCAATTATTGGAAAACCTGGATTATGTACTTAAAGACAGACCTTTGGATTATCTTGTTGTAAACCATTTGGAACCGGATCATGCCGCTTCCATGGAAATTGTTCTGCAAAAATATCCTAAGGTGAAAATTATCAGCAACGAAAAAGCTTTTATGATTATGCACCAGTTTGGCTTTAAGGTTGATGCTCATGAATGCATCAAAGTTAAAGAAGGCGATACCTATTCCTTTGGCAAGCACAAAGTATTGTTTGTAGCTGCTCCTATGGTGCACTGGCCGGAAGCTATGGTTACCTTTGATACTACTAACGGCGCACTCTTTTCTGCAGATGCCTTTGGTACCTTCGGTGCCCTGGATGGCAAGCTGTTTGCCGATGAAGTTGATTTTGACAGAGACTGGCTGGATGATGCCAGACGGTATTTAACTAATATCGTAGGGAAATATGGAGTTCATATTCAGTTGTTACTGAAAAAGGCCGGCGGTATCCTCAATCAGATTAAATTCATCTGCCCTCTGCACGGTCCCGTATGGCGTAAAGATTTAATGTACTTTATTGGCAAATATGATACTTGGAGCAAATATATTCCTGAAACCAAAGGTGTAATGATTGCCTACGCTTCCATGTATGGCAATACGGAAAATGCTGCTCAGGCACTTGCTTCCAGGTTATGTGAAAAAGGCATGACTAACGTGGTAATGTACGATGTTTCTTCAACCCATGTTTCTCAGTTGATTTCTGAAGCCTTTAAGTACAGTCATATTGTCCTTGCTTCTGTTACCTACAATCTAGGCATTTATCCTGCTATGTACGATTTCCTAATGGATATGAAAGCCTTAAATGTGCAGAATCGTACCCTGGCAATTATTGAAAACGGTTCCTGGGCCTGCAAAGTAGGAGATTTGATGCAAAAGTTTGCTGAAGAAGAGCTAAAGAATATGACTATTGTTAACGAACGTTTAAGCCTTGCTTCGTCCCTGCGTGAAGACAAGGAAACAGAATTAAATCAGTTAGTTGATGGTATTCTGGAGTCCATGAAAGAATAAGCTATGATTAAGAGGCTGCATCATAATGACTATTTGTCATTACGATACAGCCTCTTTTTAATATCCAAAAAAATCATCAAAATATGTCTTTCTTTTTTAATATCAGCTTAACTATCTTGCCTGATTCCCCATGAATAGCTATATCATATTCACTAACATCATATGAACACTCAATGGCATAATAGGGTGTGCCTATAGCCAAATCTTTTTTAAAGGTGAAAGGCTTGGAGGAAATATGGTCCATGTTTTTTACCCATTTTAGTTCAGCTTTCTTAAAATCTATTTCATCAACAGTAGTATTAAAATATCCTGCTACAATTTCTTTTGCTTCCTGCATGGTAATTTTTGTTTCTTTTCTTACTTTATAGCTATTAAGATTCACATTTTGCTTAGACTGAGCTATAGCAGGTTTTTCAAAGCTTATGCTCGTTGCACCCAAAACCATAACAGCCATACCTAGCATGAGTCCTTTACATAAAAAACTTCTCATCCTTTGTCCAGTAATATTTTTTGTCATATGACCAGCCCCCTTTTCTTTAGTCCCTTTATCGCCTTACCTTAGTAAAAACATCTTTTACTGTCTCAAAAGTTGTCCTAGACTTCACCCTCTTCCAAAAATTACGGACGGGACAGTTGCTCTCACCGCTCCTTCTATTTTCATTGTTTTGTCTTATTATAAACTTTATCCCATATTATTGCCACTTTTTTAGTGAAAATTTCATTCTCCCATAAAATGCGTCTTCCAAAAACCCCGGAAAGCTAGAAAAATACTGTTGCAAAAGGAGTCAGATCCTCTGCAACAGTATTTCTTATAACCCGAAGGAATGTAATAATTTTGGTACTACAGTCTGTAATGCTGACACCGTCATAACTAAAGCAAATATATAGCTTATTGTCATACAGACCTGTAAAACTCTTGGTGCTTTACCTTTTACGTATACCGCTTTCTTCCAAAGCATCAGAACCATGAAAAGTCCTGCTACCGGAGTTGCCACAGCTGTTGCCAAATTCGCTATGAAAATCAGCTGTATTGGAGATTTGCCGTATGTAAAACATACCAAACAAGCCAATCCTAAACAAATAACACAACCCCAACGAATGGTTTTTGATTCCAGTCCTACATCACCGTTAAAACCTGCACTCAGTAAAACCATACCTCTTTGTGTATTACCAAGCAAAGACGAAAATCCTGCTCCTAATAATGCTACTCCCATAACATAACGTGCCGCATTTCCCAAAAATGGCACCAACAAACTTGCAAGTTGTGCAGGAGCTTTAATTGCAATATGTTGAGGATGAAGAACTATTGCTCCAACTAATACAATAGCTCCGGAAATTAAAATTACAGTTATAATATGTGCACAAGCATCAGCAATCATTGCTCCATTAAATAAATCTTCTTTTTTCCACTTCTTTTCAGCACCTAGGTAAGTGCCATATATTCCTGCCGTTACCGCAGCATTTGTACTAACATAAGCCAAGGCCGTTGTTATACTTCCTTCTACAAATGTCCAATGGGTAAAACTATGTGCCATAGCTCCAAAATCAGGTCCGCCTGTAGAAACAAGGGTAGCATAAAAAGCTGCAATCATACCCAAGATACAAATTAATATACCTTTTTCAACTTTAGAATATACCCCTTTGGAAAAATAACAATAAAACAGAACTCCTAACATAATCAGAGCCCCGATTTTCCAATCGATGCCAAAAATCAATGTCATGCCTGCTCCTGTACCTGTAATATTACCTAAAGTAAAGAACAGACAAGCTAAGAATAAAGCTATGCCAACAAATCCTG
>Ga0160425_1001866_pt1 | contig 18374 bp, 10 predicted proteins | sample BioMet8_FD_108193 | JGI IMG/M metagenome (GOLD analysis project Ga0160425, IMG submission 108193) | Microbial communities from bioreactor (seeded with sewage sludge) at Lawrence Berkeley National Lab, California, USA - Biofuel... | ecosystem: Engineered > Bioreactor > Anaerobic > Unclassified ...
ATTGTACCCGCTCCTGCGGCGCGCATGAAACCGCAGCAAACAACATGCCGACAAGCACGCACGTAACCGAAAACGCTCGCACAAAACGGGGAGCCTTTTTGGAGTGCGGCGGCAAGCGGTAACCCGCGCGACGCCGCTTTCGTAAGAGCCCTCCGAAAAGCGGTGCCGCCCTTCGGTTGTCACCGCACCCCAAAACCTGTGCGTCCGTGTTTTCGCTCATCATGTGTTGTGACACTGTCCTTGCCCCCGACTATTGCGCCGCACCTGTCAGCCGCGTGATTCCGCACATCGCTTCCGTTGCTTTCATATTGTTCGCTGTCCCCCTTATACGGTCTCGGTCATTCGACCGGTACAAGCCAAAGCGTTCGGTTGGCGGCCGACGGTGGCACAGTCAGAACAAACGCGCCATTGTCGCGGCGGCAGGCGACCTCACCCCCGTTTTTCGATCCGAGTTTGGCGCCCTGCGCGAACACGCGCAACGCGCCCGAAAACCCCATGTCGGGAATCCGCGCGGTTCCCGCACCCAACTGTGCGCTGGCAACCGCGCCGCCGGGCACGCGCCGCGACGGATGCAGTGGGGCGAAAACGACCTGCGCAAGCGGTTTGTCGGCGAACACCGTCGCCCGTCCGTCAACGGCGATCCCGCTGCAGTTCAGCCCTGCGAACGCGCACAGACGGCTCTGCGCGTCCAGTCGGAACGCAACCACGCCAGTGCCGTCGTAGGTGACGGCATGACCGTTGACCTTGAAGTCGCGCAACGCGATCCGGTCGCTCGGCACCCCGTGTTTGGCCGCCCACGCCGCATCGGCCTTCGCGTCGCGCGAAAAACCGCCGGACCAGAAATCTTCCTCCAGCAGCCGCAGATGCGGAGCGATGGTGACCGCGCCGTTGGGGAAACGGCAGACCATGTATTCGCCGGTGCGCGCAAGATATTCCGTGTTATCGTCGACGCCGGGGAATTTGCCGCTCGCCGGATACGCGCCCAACGCGTTCAATATTTCGAACCACGTACGTTCGTCGTAGCCCAGACTGCACGACTGGTTGTCCTGCGGACGGAACCCCAGAAACACCGCCGCGCCTCCCTGCGGTTTCGCGCAAGCGGTGCCCACGGTCTGCCCCTGCACCTGGGCCACCGCAACAGCGCCCGTGACGGGCGTTACGGGATAAATGCGGTCGACCAGTTCATGGGTCAGAATCACTTGCGGCGACACTCCTTTGAGCACACCGGAAAAGAGCACCCGCCTTCCCGGCGCGGGCAGTCCCTCGTTCTGACCAGGCGTGTAGGAAACGCCAAAAAGCGCCGACCACGCCGCGAGCGCGTCGCCGCCGTCGGCCGTCAACACGGGCGGCGGTCCGGACCAGATCACGCGCCCGCCCTGCTCGGCCATCTGACGCATCAGATCGAGCAAACGGCGGTCCGGGAACGGTTCGAAGGTCGAGGCCAGCGTGGTGAAGCGCCGTCCCGCCATTTCGATCGCGCCGCCGACGACGCGCCCCCGCTCAAGCAGTTTGCCCTGCGTCACGTAGTTGGCGTAAGCGTACTGCGTCATCCAACTGCCGAACTTCTCCTCCACGGCCGTCAAATCAAAGGGATAGAGCATCAGCACGTCGACGTCGCGGTGCTCCAAATCCTGCACGTCGTCGCAGATCGAATTCAGCGCGCCGAAGCAGGCCGCCACGTCGCGGCGGCGCTGACTGAGGACGTTAGGCATTCCCCAATGCGCACCGTAAGCGTGCGGCACCTCGTTGAGAATACCGAGAGAGCACGCCAGAGTGAGCCCCGTGTAGTTGCGGTCGAGAAATCCGCCTTCCGCATGATCGTTGCCGTTGCCCGTCAGAAAATCGCCCCAACGGAAGTAGTCAGAACAGCCCACGGCGTGCTGCTGGATGGTGTTCGACCAAAGAAAGTCGGACGTGTATTCGTATTTGCTGCGCTGGGGATTGACGCCCGCGAACCGCACCCAGTCGTCGCACGTCGGGCTCTCGGCCCACGTGGCGTGTCCGCGCGCCTCAAGCCGGTGCCCCATCCGCTGCTCCGCATAGCGTTTCGCGGCGACCAACAGGTCCGCCTCGCCGTCTTGAAGCAGCCGGTAATACTGGGCACGAAACAGGGCCGTCCGCCGAATCTCCCGAGGCGACGCACCGAACACGTGCATGACGCCTTCCGTGGCGCTCAGATCGATGGCGGCGTCTTCCTGCCCGTAGGTGAAATAGATCAGGTACTTCGCAAAATCGCGGTATTTCTCGCCGAACCGGCGCGCAAATTGATTGGCCATTCCCGGCGTCACATAACGCATGGCGAACTGGCCGTGCTCGTGGTGATGACTATACGCCCAGTCGCCCATCAGATGAGGCTCGTCCGAATAGAGGCCGTTGAGTTTGACGCCGGCGGCGGCGTAGCGGTCGATCAGACCCTTCAGATACGGCAGCGACTTATCTGAAAAGCAGTCCATCTCCGGCGTGCGATACCGCTGCACGACCAGCACGCGGTTGAGTCCGGCGACATCCACGTTGCCGGTCCCGTACACGCGGATCCGCTCGGCCGGAAAACCGTCGGCCCGGATCCCGCCCAACCGTTCCACATGGGCCGTCGCCGTGATGTCGGTGATGCTCGTTTCCGGCACGACGCGGTACGGCGTGCCGGGGACCGGCTGCTCGCGGAACGCGAAGACGCGGACGCCGGCGTCCTCCAAATCGAAAACGCCCTTGTTGTTTCCCCACTGGAGGTGCCGCCAAAGCTGAACGCTGTAGGTGCCGCCAACCGGATCACGGAGCCCCTTGCGGTACTGCATCCATTCGCCCGACTCGCCGGTCGCCTGCCGGTAACCGCGGCCGATCTCCAGCGGCGTGATCAGACTTAGCTCCAGCCCCAATCCGTAGCCCTCCGCAAACTTGCCGACCTTCGCGATCTTTTCGATGTAGCCGTCCGTGTCGGGCATCAGCTTCCGGGGCGTCGTCGGGCCGGACCGATATTGCTGAAAAAAATGATCGTACGCGACGATGAGTGTCCGGGCCCCTTGGCTCCTAGCCGCTTCGCAGACCTGTCGGAGGCTGAGGTCACGCTTCTGCGCGGTGGTGCGCAGATCGATCACCTTGTCGGGATCGGCGGCGAGCGTCTCAAGTTCGGCGTCCGAAACCAGAATGACCGACGGTCGCGGAATCTTGAGCGCCCACGGACCGGGAAAAGCCGCTGCCTCGCCCCGGTAAATCAAGGTGGGCACGGCCGCGTCCGCCTCCGCCGCCGCAGAAACGGCTCCGCCATGAATGATCGTCAAACATCCGGCCGCCATCAGTAAAGTCGTTTTCATCCTTATCCCTTTCCGGTTTCAACGCCCTTTTTCAGAACCCCTTCGCGGGAGGGAACGGCAACTCCTTCGGTTGCCAGACGCGCAAATAGTCGATGTCGAACGTCGCGGGCAAATCCGCCGGATCGGGCAGTCCCACCCAGTCCCTCATGATTTCGCAGTCGAACATGACGTACAATGCCGTCGAGTAATAGTCGTTGTCGCGCGCGAACACCTCTTTGCCGTCCACGAACCACTTCATCTCCGTCGGCGTCCACAGGAATCCGTACACGTGGTAGTCCGCCCAGAAATCGAACGGCAGCTTCTGTTTGGCCGCCTTTTTGGGCAGCGGCGTCTGCTTGTAATTCGCGATGGATTCGACATAAGGCGTATAGAAGCGATGCACCGTCGTGCAGTACACGCGATCGTACTCGGCCTTCCTCGGTTTGCCGAAAATCTCGAAAATGTCGATCTCCTCCGAGAAACTGCCTTCGCGGTATTTGGCGGGCGGATCGAGCGGGTCGTACAGCCAGAACGCGTTGCAGACGCCCGCCCGCATCGATTTACACCGCGCCTCGAAATACCCGTACAGGATGCGCTTCTTGCTCTTCACCGACGAGGTTGTGAACTGGTCGTAACCGCGCACCTTGTTCTCGACCGTGACCTCATCCTGCTTCTGCACGCGGGCGGCGAGGTGAAGCGCGCCGTCCTTGACCGACACGTTCGCGCGCGCGAAGCACCCCGGTTTGCGTCCGTACCATTCGGGATTGAAGTCCCACCACTTCGCGCCGTCCAGCTTCTCGCCGTTGAACTCGTCGCTGAACGCGGGCACGAATTGCCAGTCCCCGCCCATGGGGCAAGCCGGAGTTTGTCCGAACCCCTCGCATACTCCTGCGACGACCACCCACCCCAGCACTCGGCACATCACGCCCGTTCTTTTTTTCATTTATTCTCCCCCGATACCATTTTTTCGCGACATTCGTAGAGGTGATATCCGACCGCGCGGACACCTTGAATGGTTTCATGATACGGCAAATCACAGACATCCACCAGCCCGTCCTGAAAATTCTCGCCGTCGTAGCGTCCCACAATAAACGGATCGCCGCATTGACACCAATGGGCTCCCATGATCGCATGGATACCACAATGCCGACCTCAACCCCGTCCGACCGACACCGAGGCCGCGCAGGTATTCGGCACTGGCCTGAAGATCTGCAAGCGAATCGGGAAAGGCGACGGGCTTGACGGCCAGCCATTCGGTGCCGTTGCGCTTCAGCGCGTCAATAATCCGCGGCCAGTCGGCACGGTCGGATTTCGACCCCACACCACATTCCCCCGGCCGTGTCCCAGTCTCTTCGATCGCAGGCATGATGTGAACTGTTGGATTACGCCGCGGATAGCGGTCGAGCCAGCAAACGGGATCGCCCCCGCCGAGGACGCAGTTACCGCAATCGAGTTCCTGCATCACGATCGGGGAAAAACGCGGCACTGCAGTGATCTGGCGAAGCGACTCGTTTTCCGGCGAAGATTCCCAGAGCCATTCCCAGACACACTTGCCGTCGAACCTCATCCGGAACTCGTGGTCGTGGTTGTGGTAGGCTACAGTGATTCCTTCGCACGCGCAGACTTCCGCCGCGTGGTTGATCACGTTGATCAAAAGCTGCCAGTCGTTCGGATTCTCCGCGCTGCCCTTATACCAAGCGACATTGATGCGGCGACACCCGCACGCCTTGCAGAAGCGGATCGTCTCCGCAAGTTGCGGCTCGACAATGTTGTGCGGATAAAGCTGCAACGCAAAAAGTTCAAGTCCTGCGTCGTCGCAAACCGCTTTCAACTCTTTCGCTCCGCGCCCATAGAAGCGTCCGGTCTCGACGCCTTCATATCCCATCGCCTTTGCCGCCTTGAGCGTGCCGGGGAAGTCTTTCTCGCAAAGGTCGCGAACGGCGAAAGCCTGAAAACCGAGACAAAGACCGGGGCGAGACTCCCCGGGTACGGATCCAACGTGTCCCGCATCTCCCGCATCGGCGAATGCGGGCATCAGTGCGGCCGCGCCCATCCCAGCGATGAAATCCCGTCTGTTCACTTTTTCAACCTCAATACGCGAACAGACCAGGCTGGAATCGTGGACAGCACAAATTCGTCATCATCGCCTAGCGACTGCCAAGAGCCGTCGGGCCGCAACACCTCGGCGGAATATTCGCCGTTTTCGCGAAGCTTCACGTCGGCCGCGTCGTCGTAGTCGAGGTTGAAGAGAAAAACGACACGTTCCTTGCCATCCGGTGATTCCCATACGGACTGCCCCATGCGCAAGACGCTGTCAAGCCTCGACGGCATCCGTCCGCCGCAAAGGCGGTCGAGTTCATCCTTGATTTCCTCTCCGCGCGCGAAGGCGAGCGGATCACCGCAGGAGATGTCGGCCGGAAGTTTCGCCGCTGCGAATTGCGCACGGAAGGTGAACGGGATTCCAAGGTAAACGAGTTTGCGCCACATCTCCTCGCCCGCAGGACACATCGCATTGAGAGTCTTGACCGGACCTTCCACGAACTTGCCGTCAGGCAGGGCGGGCGCAGCGATGCCGATCGGGCGTTTGCCGCAGATAAGCGCGTGCATGCGGTCGAGTTCCGGATGCCGCCGGTTGATTTCCGCCACGACCGAATCAGACTTCAGCTGCTCGTCGAGGTTCGGCTTGATCGCGTCGAAGGTGGTGCCGTCCGCACCCGCGAGACCGAGGTTAAGCGCAAGCTCGAGGAAAGTCATCCGCATCGATTTCGTCCGACGGGTATACGGACATGTCACCTCCTCGGTCACGTTCACGATCCCCGCCCCCTCGGTCGCGGCGACGAGACGCGCGATCTCAATGTTCTTCTCGACGATGCCGTATGGCGCGTAGTCGTCATACACGCCGCTTCCGGGCCTGAACCACACCGCACCGTCCCTGTTGCGAACGCGTTCGATCCACGCCTTGAAATCCGGCGAAGCGTAGAGCTGTCCCCGCAGATTGCAGACCATGAAGCCAATCGCAATCGAATCGTCGACGGCATGCACCGCATCCGCGACTGCCCCGGCGAGTTCGGTAAGCGCGCGGCGATTGTAATCGCGCCACGCTTCGCGCACGCGCTTCCCGTTGACGGTTTTGTCTTCAAGCAAAGCCTTCTTCAATCCGGCGCGGTCACACACGATTCCCGTCTCAGCCCCAAAGCGCGCGAGACACGTCTCGCAGAAGCAGGCATAGTCCGCCGGCGGATGGCTCGACATTCGAAAGTCGTCGTCGAGCCAGATGACGGACGGCTTCAGCCCGGCGTATTTGCGGGCGGTAGCGCAGAGATATTCCCTGAATTTCGCCGCCCGCGGACACGCCACAGCCTTCGCGACCCTCCCGTCGGAGCCGACCATCGTCGGCCAGCCGCCGGGAACCGTCCAATCGTCGGTGTGCCCGATCGTGGAACTGAGGCAGATCTGCATGTCGACGCCTCGCCCCTGCATCCGCTTCACGAACGCGCACTGGTTCGTGAAGTCCTTCGCTTCCGCCGGCCCAATCGCCAGCTGGTTGAACGCCGCGAGGATAAGTCCGTCGCCGAAAACTTCCGCGTACGCCTCCATTGCCGCGTCCAGTTTCTCCGCCTCGACACCGAATACGCGGTGGATCAAACGATATCCGCCCTCACCGCCGAAACAGGATAACGAGATAATCAACAACAAAAAGGCAACCGATTTACGCATATGGTCTCTGTGGTTTATGAATTTGGGGAACGAGGCTGTGTTCGCGTTATTGTGGTCTATGAACCACGTGCCGTGTGAAATCGACAGGTCGTATGTCTTGAACGTCCTATGCTCAACGGTTCTACGGTCTGGGTCTCTTGATATGCATTTTCGCAACCAACCATTTCATGTTCAGCTTTCCTTTCCCCGATTGACCCCTGATATCTCAGAACGGCTTGGATCTGGCAACGGTGAGGACACGTCCTTTCGACCCAACCGCACAGTAGAAGTGGTAGAGGCATCCGTCATGCCATATCACGCACGGTTTGTGGGCATGGGTCGAATCCAACTCTCCCGGCTTGCCGACCTTGAGAATCGGTTCCGGATAACGCGTCCAGTTTATCCCGTCGTCGCTCACCGCGACCCCGTCCTGGGCATGGCGTCCGTCGAAACCCATATAGAACATCACCCAGCGTTTCCTACGCCCGTCCCAGAGGATGTTTGCTCCATCGGCGAAACGGCTGTCCCACCCCTTCTTCGAAACGCGGAAGACCGGGTTCCCCGCATAGCGCTCCCATTTCATGAGGCTACCGTCAACCGGCGTCGCCATCCCCACCTGTTCGTGCCAACTCGTATTCTCGTCCTTGGCCGAGTAATACATCCTAATCGAATCGCCGAAAGGAACGATCCGTGCCGAATAAAGCCCCCCGGAGTCCCAAGCCCCTTTCTCCTTGTTTTTCTCGATCACCGGTTTATCGAGAAAGTTCCATTTCATGAGCGTCTCGTCGTCCGTCCAGGCAAGACCGTTCGCGCCAGCGCCGTTCTCATATCCCTTGCCCGGATAGGCATGATAGAAAACCCAGTATTTTCCGTCGCGCTTTATGAGTTCTCGGTTGCCGTAGAGGTCGCAGTTCATGAGGAAATCACTTTCCGCCCGCCCGTTCGCATCCCACCCGTTCTTGGAGCCGCGAGGAAGAATGATGCCGAGCGTCTCCCAGTGGAGGAGATCGTCAGAAACCGCAAGCGCGGTCTGGTAGCCGATTCCGTCGAAGCCGATGTAAGCCATGTGAAAGCGTCCGCGATGGCGGAATATGCGGCAGTGATCCACCAGCAGTTGGTCGAACGCCCCCTTCTTTCCTGAAGGCGCCAACACGGGTTTGCCGTATTTGTATGGCGTCAGGTAGTCCTCGACATTTGGAATTTCCGTCTTGGCGACATCCGGCACGGTTTCCGCCATCACGGGCGGCAAACCAATCGCGGCACCCATAGCCCCCATCGCTTCAATGAATCCTCTCCGGGTGTACCTCACTTCATGCTCCTTTCACAAGTTCTCTATTTCTTTCCTTCCGCCGCAACAGCTCGCAGTTTCTGAGGCACACAGCGACTTACCTCAACGTCCGCACGACACGGAAACCGATATTGGCACCGTTATCAGAAGTTGAAGTTGAATTACGGCATGCGGATCTGCACCAATAGGCGTCATTAGCCCAACGTCCGGTTCGGGTCACAGGCCCCCCGGATTTTGCGCCGACCGGATCCGTTACGGGTGTTGTTCCGAGACCGGTCGTAACCAGATCCAAACAAAGCTCCCACAGATTTCCGTGCATATCATAAATTCCCCAATCATTGGGCAAGTACGAACCTACGACGGCAGTTCCTCCCGTCGCCCCGCCGCTTCCCGCATAGCGTCCCAGTAAGTTCAGATTGGCGTCCGACACCGTGTTTGTCAAATCCGTCCCATTATTAAGGGCTGTCGTCGTTCCCGCACGGCAGGCATATTCAAATTGAGCGTCGGTGGGCAGGTCAAAATCATCAACGCCTGTCACGCTGCGCAGTTTGTACAGGAAACTGCCCGCGGCAACAACGCTGTTTGAAGCCCACCAATTGCAACCGACTCCGCGAAGATTATCGTATGAAACAGAATCGCGCGGTCTTGAGGAACCAGCCCAAGAACAATTGGGAGCCGTTCCCGTTATGTGCTCCCATTGCTTTTGAGTCATTTGATAAATTGCGATGAAGTAATCATGAGTCAGTGTAACCTGATGCTGGTTTTCCCAAGCGGAAACCCTCCCTAGTTCAGAATCGGGCGACCCCATCATAAATGTTCCCGCCGAAACATGTCGCAAAACAAGCTTATCGGTCTTATAAACGTCATTGGTCACATCCGCCCAAAGATTGGTGTAACGGCCCTCCGTGACGAGCCGCGCATCCCCCGGGTAGACATACTCGATCTGCCCTTCTTGGCCCGCAGGCTTGGTCAGATCAACAACCATGTAGAGAGGCGTGTTTGTGATCGAAATCTCCACACGAAACTGAGTCATCGGATCGTTGGTATAACTTGTTTTTAACGGGTCAAAAACAAGTTTACGGAATCCCGGCGTCACTTCGTAACGATCTCCGGAAAACGCATTTAGCGGAAGATCCAAGGCGGTTTGACCGTCATATCCTTTTATTGTCACATCGGCTTTTGTGCCGACTTCGCCCGTCAGCACATAATCAATGTCCACCAGCCGACTCCACGGCCAACGCTGCCGTACCACCACATCGCTGATTGTCGCCCCGTCCGCCATCGCGCCGAGCGCGAGACTTCCGGCTAAAACCGCCATTGCCGCCTTCATTGTTGTTTTCATCGCGAACACTCCTTTGGTCGATTGAATCGATTCAATCGATCTCAGTTCCTAATTCCTAACTCCTAATTCTTCCTCACTTCACGCTGATCGCCGTCCCGTCCAAGGAACGAGTCACTTCAGCTTCGTAAATGTTGGTAACACTTGCGAAACTCAACGTCAAATTGAACGTCCCGTATCCCCACCCACTGTTTCTAAGTTTCCAGCCGTAGTATCCCGAGGTGTTCTCGAACGCGTTCGTTTGCACCGCGCCGCCCGCCTTGGCGATCACAACTTGAGGGCCCACTGTGTTCGACGCTCCCGCCCACGCCGCATCGTAAGGAATGATCGCGGTCGTCTTAACTTTCGGCCATGTCCGGCTCGTTTCAACGGCATCCACCGCCGCGCTGTTAAACGCGCCGGCCACAACGGCCAGCCGACCGGTCCAAGCCTCCACGAGGGCTTCCCCGTTGTCGAAAAAATTCAGCGTCAGATCGTAAACGTCCTCCGATGACGGCACGTCCGTTTGAAACGCCCGCCACACGTAGTTCGAGACGGTCTGGGTGAAATTCGTTGTTATCGTCCCGGTCATCCCCGCGATCGTCAGTTCCGCCCGAACGGCGTTCGCCGCCCAATTCCACCGAAGCGGAACTTCGTTCGTAAACACCGTCTGCCAATGCTTAGCATCAGACGTCCCGTCCACAAGAATAGAATCGGACGATACCGCCAAGGCCGACGAGACCGTCATCGCCGCCGCCAAAACCGCCCACCGCATATTACGCATCGTTTTGCCTCCTGTTTATTCCGGCCACTATACCTCACAACTTTTCCGCCATCGCCTTGGCCCAAATCATGGCGGGACGTTCTTTCAGAGCCTGACCGAACAGCATCGTCGCTTCGCCCGTTTTGCCTTCCGCCCGAGCGACCAGTCCGCGGAGATACAGCGCCTGGGCGGTCCGGTACCCGCCGCGCTCGGCGGGCGTGTTCTCTCCGCCGAACTTCGCGTACGCGTCGATCACCTGGGGTTGCGGCTTTTCGAGCGCGGCAACCCCCTTCTTGAGCTCCTCAAGCTGTGCGGCGGCCTCGCCGGTCTTCCCCAGCTCGGTGAGCGAGCGGAAACGATAGTAGTTCATTTCGCCCGGCGTCACCCAGCCCTTGAGTGCGTTCTCAAGTTCGGTCTTGTACCCGGCGCCGTCGCCCTGCGCCTTGCGGCACTGCGCCAGGTAGTAACGCACCTTGGGCTCCATGCCGGCGTCTCCCGGACGTCCCGCTTGCAGGTTTGCAGGATACGTGAGAGCCATCTCAAAGTCTTTTTGCGCGGCGGCGAAATCCTTTACAGCCATCTCGTTCAGACCGCGCAGCAGCAGCGCATCCACGAACGGAGCAAGGAGTCCTTCGCCGCCCTCCCACACGTGGAAGCGGCGGGAGGTCAGAATCTTGAGCGACTCGTCGTAATTTCCCGCCTCATTGAAGAGGTACGCCATGCGCAGCATACACGCGTCATACTTCTCCGCTGTCGCGCGGTAGGTCGTCATTACGGCGAGCCGTTTTGCAGTTCCGAAGCCGAGTTTCTCGGCGAGCTTGTCCATCTCCTCGAGGGCGCGAAAATTACTGGGGTCCGCGGCGAGGGCGCGTGTGTAATAGTCGTACGCCTCATGCGAAGGCACGCCCGACGGCACCCCCGTGTTCGTGAAGGTCGTGCCGGGATGCGCAAGACCGAAGCCGATGTTGCGGAGCGCGAGGGCGTGCTTCGGATTCAACGCCACAGCCTTTTTCCAACTGGCAAGAGCCTCTTCTTTGAGATCCCAATTCCACTCCACGTCGCCGAGATAATACCACGTGTTGGCGAAGTCGGGACTGAGCCTCGCGGCGTGCTTCAGCACCGCGTACTCCTCGTGGCGGTTAGGGAAACAATAGTCCGTGGACTGCGCGGCAGCAACTGCGTAAAGTTTTTTCGCCCCATCCAAGTCACCCTTCATCGCGGTGGCATAACCGGCGAAGTAGTCAAAAAGCGGACACTTGTACGAGGCACACGCGGCCACAGTGTCTTTCAGCAAAACCGCGCCCTCCGTCGCGTAGGGCTTTTCGTTCGCGGCGAGGACGTCCGCTTGGCGGCAGAGTTCGGCCACTTCGTTCCACGCGCCGACCCCCCAATAGTCACACACGGTTTCGAGCAGCTGCTGCGCCTTAAGACCACGATTCCGTCCCGCGTTCACCACGGCGTTCTTGCCACCGTTCTTAAGGAACGCCTGCTCGGCAACGCCCCAAGAATCAAGCGCGTCACAGGCTTCCGCCGTACGAAGGGAATCAGATGAGGGCTGCACATGGCCGAGTTTTCGGAGGATGTACGCTTTAAGAACATGGAGTTTTGCCGATTTCGCGTCGCGGTCAAGCGCATCGTCCACGCGGGCGAGGGCCTCGTTCCAATCGCCCTTCAAACAGGCAAGCCGGGCGAGCTCCACGTAAGCCGGGCGGGCGAGCGTCGCACGCCATGTGACGCGCCAGAACAGATCTTCGGCCTCCTTCAGTTGGGCGGCCTTTTCAGCCGGGTCGGATGCGAGATGCGCCTCCTCCTCGAGAACGAGAGCCAGCATGTATTCGGGCTCGGAGTCTTTGGCGCGCATGTAGTTGCGGGTGACGCGGGCCACGGCAGCGCGCAGGCACTTTTCGGCTTTCGCGTATTCGCCGTTTTTCGCGAGGCGGATGCCCAAGGCGACATTCGCCGAAGAATACGAGGGATCAAGCTTGAGTGCCTGTTCGTAATACGGCACGGGGTCGATGAGACCGTTTTGGAACTGGTCAAGCCGCAGCCCCGTCAGATAGAGTTCTTCGGCGCTCGTGTAGTCCGCAGGCGGCTTCGGGTTCGCCACCTTGGGCGGCAGCGGATCGTGCGGATCATCCGGGACCGGCGTATAGGCGAGGATGACCTTGCCGTCCTTGTCAATCAGACGGCCGGTCAGCGCCTGGTCCCTGACGCCCGGGGACACATTGACCGTCTTGCACCACGGCGTATTCGGATCAATCGCGACTTTCTTTTCGGTAAAGACAGGGCTGCCGTTTTCGAGCAGTTCCACCGTGCACCCTTTCAGAACACGCGTGGAATGGAATCCGAGCAGAACCTCGTCCTTCGTCTTCTGCCGCTCAAGGTTCACGGCCCCGTCGATCGTGACATTCTTCACGCCGCCGATCCCCTTCACCGGAAACCAGTACTGCTTGACAATACGCGTCTCATAGGGGTCGATCCAGCTGTAGTCCGGCTGGTTGTCGCTCCAGCACCCCACCATGAGCTCGAGGTACGGGCCGTCCGCATCCGTGAGCACGGTATCCCACACGTGCGCCTCGGGAAAATTCCCCCAGAGAAAGAACTTCTTTCCCACCGTGATGTGGCGGTTGGAGACGTGCGCCGTGCCGGCGTTCTTCTTGTGGTCGTAACCGGCGATCCAGTCGTTCTCCGGGTCCATCGCGAAAATGGAACGCGACTCGGCGGTGAAGTTCTTCCACCAGGAAAGGTCGATCATGCCATCCACATCGTTGGCATATTTGGACCTCTGGGACGGGATCCAGGTATGGTCCACCTTCTTCGGACCGATCGGGAAGGAGGTCCAGAAGTTCTTGTGGTGGTCGAAGCCGAGGTGGCAGGAGGGCGGAAAGAGAACCTGGTAGTCGTCGCCGCAGTGGACGGAAACATTGGCCCAGTAGATCATGGACTCGATAGTGGGGCCGCGGTTCATGAACTTGTTCTCGGCCTGCAGGACGGCACGATCCGGCAGCAGCGAGAGGCCGATCGTCCATTTGAGACGGCGGCGGAGTTCGGTCTCGCCGATCCAGATCGTCTTGGAACCGTCCTTATTGGATTCGAACTTCCAGTCAATCGGCATCGCGGTCGTCGCGCGGTGGTGGTGCGGGAAGTTCCATTCCACACCGCCGGAAATCCAGGCGCCGAGCATGCCGATAAGCGCAGGTTTAATGACGTGCTGCCGGTAGAAGGTCTCGAAGCCGGTCTGCTTATCCGTTAAGTTCAGCAAGTGGCCGCCGTGCTCAGGCAGGAGCCCCATCTGCAGCCAGTCGTTCTCGAGGGTGAGATACTTGTATGTCTCATCCTTCTTCACATCGTGCAGGACGTCCTGCATCGGATACGGATACACACGTCCCTGTGCGCCCTGGTAGACACGGCCCGTGTAGAACACCGGTGTTTTGTCATATCCTCCCGGCGCATACGTCGGCAGCGTGATCGTCGTCTCTTCGACCTTTACCCCTGCCGCCGCAAATGTAGTGACCAGACCGAGACACAAACCGACCCACCGTTTCCCCATCCGTTTCATAGATGCACCTCGCGTATTGATTGCGACTTCAACCATTCGTAGGGTACGGCAGACGCTTCAATGGAAACAATAACGGATTGCGCAAAAAACCGCCGAACATTTTGCGCAAACAAAGCCGCCACATGGAACTTCCTGCTTCACTCTTAAGGCTGCCATCATGATTCATGTGTTGTTGCACGGTTCCACCTTAGCCTCATTTCATCTCACACATTGAAAGGTGTGAGATAGCTATCAATTTGAATATAACCGCATTTTTATTCCTTTTTTTCGTGCCTTCCCTCATTCAAGACAGTATATTGATCTCACACATTGAAAGGTGTGAGATGAACGACCTCCAGCCCACAATCTGGCGTACCTGTCGGGTTCTTTCCAATACGCGGCGTTTGTTGTGTCTGAAGGAAGTGCTGACCACTCCAGGCAACACAGTCAAACTTATCGCCGAACAGTTGCGCTTTTCTCCCGACCACACCAGCCTCTGTTTGCGGGCGCTTCAGGCGCGGGGACTCATACAGGCCAAACGCCACAGCCGCTGGGTCCGCTATCACCCCGTCCCGGACAGCAGCGTCGCCATTGCAGAACCCATTTTGGCGGCCATGGAGCGCGCCCTCATCGACGACCGGCTGAGCACTGCCGCCATCGTCGGAACGCTCACCGCGTTTACGCATCCCCGCAGGCTCCGCATCCTCCGGCAACTCTATCTCGACGTGCGACAAACGCCGAACAACCTTTCGCGGGAAACTGATGTCAACCCGCAAGCCCTCTGGAGACATTTGGACAAACTCCGACGGCGCGGTTTCGCCGCGCAAACGTCCGACGGTTATTGGCAGCTCACCGACACCCTCACGCCACTTGCCAAAGCCATTCTCGTCCTCGTTGTCCGGTCCAACTCATAAACCGCCTTCTTTCACGATGTCCAAGACTCTCGACCATATTCCGCGCGTTCTGGTCATTCAAGAGACCAGCGTCCAACCGGGGCGTGACAAGCTGCAAGGAATCTTCAACTATGTTCGCCTTTATGGTCCGTGGCACCTGCACCTTGTCCACGGCCGATCAGGCGAGAGCAAACCGAACACAACCACCGACTGGAAGAACTATGACGGCATCATCGCCGGACAAATGATGTTCGACCTCGCCAGTGTTTTGAAACGGGCCCGTAAACCAATCATTCTGATCGATCCCTTAGAAGAGTCACTGAACTGTGGATCTCCGTTTTCAAAACTGTCGTGTACGCTGGACGACTCGGAACAGGTCGGAGATGCCGGTGCCACTTACTTTCTTGAACGCGGTTATCGCCAATTCGCCTACGTCGGCGAACCGCTCAACCGCAACTGGTCGGCCCGACGCGGTGAAAGTTTCAAGGCTCGTCTCGAAACCGCCGGATTTTCCTGTGCGACCTACGCATCGCAGGTGCCCCATGACGACGACACCGACGAACATCAGCTCGCCGCATGGCTGAACGCGTTGCCCAAACCGGTGGCCTTACTCGCCGCCATGGATACGCGGGCCCGCCAAGTGATCGACCTCTGCACGGAATCCGGCCTGCGCGTACCGCAGGATGTCGCCGTACTGGGGATCGACGACGACGAACTGCTCTGCAACGGCTCAATTCCCACGCTTTCCAGCATCCGCCGCGACACCGTGGTTTGCGGCTTCATGGCAGCACAGATGCTCGACCGCCTCATGCGCAAGGAAACGCGCAAACGCCAAGTCCTGCGCTACGGCGTCCGAGAAATCGTGACGCGCGATTCCACGCAAGCGCAAGCCATTGCGGCCGATCCCGTCGCCCAGCGCGCCCGCGAGTTCATCCGCATCAATGCCGGCGCGCCGATCGGCATTCCCGATGTAGTCCGTCACCTGCGCGTCTCGCGCCGTCTCGCCGAAATGCGCTTCCGAGCCGCTTGCGGCCACTCCCTGCTTGACGAAATTCAAAACGCCCGTCTGGAACGCGTCGAACGCCTGCTTCGCGAAACCGACTTGCCGCTCACCGAGGTCTGCACACGCTGCGGCTACAGCACCGACGTCCACCTCCGCCGCATTTTCAAGCGCCGCTTCGGCTGTTCCATGCGCGACTACCGTAATTCAGGATCGATCCTAAAGAATTAAGAGATGAAAAGCGCTTGTTTCGCCAGCTCTTAAGACCAGCACCAACGAGGAGTCTCAAAGGAGCCTGATCAATGTTCCCGTCGGAGTGGACAACCGGATTTCACGTTTTGTCGAATCGATCACGACACGCGTCGCCGAGTGTCCGCCCGGGACACACCAATCCACGCCGTTGTCGGTGCAATCGCCCGAATACCGCATCAGCACGCCGCGCGGTCTGACCTCCTCGTTCGGCCGGTCGATGTCCACCACGACGGTCCCCTGCGGCAACGTCAGGCTCCCGATCTCGATGGGCTGAAAGGTGCCGTCCGTTTCGCAGGACACGCGACAGACGCCGCCCGGCTGAAACACGAGATTCTCGACTGTCAGGGCCTCGGACAGACCGCAGGCGATGACTCCGTTGGTCTCAACCATCAGCGTTCCATGCACGGTTCCGGACCCCGTGTAGACCTGCCCCGCGTTGACAGGCGTGCCGTTCGCATCCGCATAAAAAGCGGCACCCGTTTCCACGCGCACCTCGCGACTGGCGAGCGGCCCTTCCCGCACGATGCCGTCGGCGCAAAACCTGGCGATTTCAACGCCATACCGCTGCGCCAGTTCCAATGAGAGCACCGCCTGCTGTCCTGTCGAAAGCGCAGTCCGGTAGAATTGAAGTTCCGCCACATCCCCTTTGAAACAGAGAAGGCCCTCGTTAGCGCCCAAGATGATCCGGCTTTGCGTCATGGGAGCCGAAAGCGGCGACGCGCACGACACCTCGTAACCGTCCACGCTCGCCCAAATGTTGGAGCCACTCCGCCATCCGTAAATCACCACATGCGCCTCGCCGTCGTGCAGTTCGCGCGGTGCCGCCCACGCGCTCGCCACGCCGGGCAGCAGTCCGCCTTTTCCCCCGCCGACACGCCCTTGGGATGAGTATCCGATCCCCCACCAGTTCGTACTGTTGTTCCCGGTCACGTACAGCGTTTGTCCGATGATGCCCGCATCGGTGCGGAAATCGCCCGCGCTTCCGACACCCGGGCCGCCGAACCGCACGACGGCAGCCAGCGTCAGTTCGGTCGCGCCAGACACTGGCGTCGGCGCGTTTCCCGTCATCGCGAGCGCGTTCGAAACGCCGTTGAAGGCGACCACGCGATGCCCGTTCAACAACTCGCTCCCCAGCGTCGGCGAGGTGAACCCCTTGTAAATCGCCGAAGCGATCGTCGAGTTGAACGACCACGTTCCGTTGGTGCTGGTCCAAGCCGTCACCGTAGACCCCAACGCCCCCGTCAGTTTGTCCGCCGACCAGACCGCATAAGGCGCGGGAAGGACCACGCCGGACGCCACCGCACACATCGAGGTGTCCGCCACATGGAGCGAGCCTTCCGCCACCACGGTCCGTCCGGTATAGGTATTCGCCGCTTTGAGGTACAGCGCGCCCGCGCCCGTCTTTCGTAGACCGCCGCGCCCGGTCAGCGGTTCGGCCATGACGATGTCGCGAGGCGTTCCGTCCGTATCCGCCGCACGAACGGTCACGCCACCGTCGGCGTCGCTCAACTTCGTCCGCGCCCGATTGGTGTACGAGCCATACGCGCTCAGCGTACCCCCCGACAGGTTCATCGCATACCACGCGCTCCCCTCAACACCGCCGTCGGTAAGATTCCAGACCGGGCTCGGCCCGATTCCGGCGGCACCGACTGTCACCTCGCCGCCCCGCAAGTCGAATCGCGCATACCCATTCGTGACGTTCCATCCAGAACCCCGGTTGGCCATCACGCTACCGAAGGAAATCTGCATGGTGCGGAGACTTCCCCCCGAAACCGACAACCGTCCTGCAGGCGCGCCCGAGAGTCCAAGATCGTACACCGCCCGGACAGCCGCAATCTCGATTCCCGACGATTCCCAATTGTCTGCGCGCGAGGCCAGCGTCGTCCCGCCCGCGACTTCCAACACGCCCGGGTCGTCTTCCGCGTTAGCCACGCCCACGTGGAACCGGCGCACGTCCAACGTACCGCCCGACACATGCACGCAGCGCGCTTTGAGATTCCCGGGCGCGGCGTATCCGACGTGCATGGCGTAGTCGATGAATGTCTTCCCCTGCGCCTGCGTGAAACAGCCGCTGTTCACATACGCCCAATTGTTCGACAGTAGCCCGCCGTCCTGCAACACGCTGTTTTCGTACAGCGTCACCCGCCCGCGCGTCGTACTGGCATTTGCCGGGCTCACCAAGTTGTCCCCCGGCCCGAAAGTCACCAACGAGAGATTCATTCCCTGCGAACCGCCGAACACAAACTGCCCGTCATTGGTGACAGCCCGTGTCGCAAACGTGTCCGACCAGTCGGTGCTGTTCGGTTTATTCACATACAGGACGCCTCCCGAAGCGACCG
>Ga0160425_1001867_pt1 | contig 18373 bp, 17 predicted proteins | sample BioMet8_FD_108193 | JGI IMG/M metagenome (GOLD analysis project Ga0160425, IMG submission 108193) | Microbial communities from bioreactor (seeded with sewage sludge) at Lawrence Berkeley National Lab, California, USA - Biofuel... | ecosystem: Engineered > Bioreactor > Anaerobic > Unclassified ...
AACGTAAAAGCCCGTCGGTGGGGAACCGACGGGCTTTCTAAAAGGAAGTTGTTTATGATGATTTGATGGGAAGTGTGGTAAAGAGGGGTAATCTTTACTATATGCTTAGTATAGCAACAGCCTGTGGCAAATCAAGGGCAAAAGTTTGAAATAATGGTGAAATAAATTTAGTATTACTATAAGATTGCTAAATGATATACAAAGATATATAATAATAGATATAAGCAGAAGGAGGCTATTATAATGGCAACGAAAACAGCTAATGTCCTAGCGCGTGTAGAACCGGAAATTAAAAATCAAGCAGAGGCAGTCTTATCCCAACTGGGCATACCTGCTTCTATCGTAATCAACATGCTTTATAAACAAATAATTTTAACTAAAAGTATCCCATTTTCCATCTCAATTCCACCAAAACCTTTGGCGAAAGACGAGATGAGTAAGGAAGAATTTCATGCTATGCTGCAGAAAGGCTTTCAAGAAGCGAAAGCAGGGAAAGGAATATTAGCGAAAGAGTACTTTGAAAACTTAAAATAGGAGTTGTAGCCAGTGAACATCACATATGCAGTAATAATCACACCACAAGCGCAATGCCAAATTGACGAAATACGCAATTACATCCTATATAATCTAAAGGTTCCTAATAGCGCAAGTAAATTTACAAATATATTGAAAACACGAATTTATTCACTTGGGAATTTTCCTAAAAAGATTGCTCTAGTACCAGACGAGCCTTGGCATAGCCGGGGAATACGTAAAATGGTAGTACAAAATTTGTTAGTATATTTTTGGGTGAATGATATTGAGTTTACGGTATTTATTATATCTGTAGTATATGCCAGAAGGAATCATACTATTCACTTAATGCAGATACTAAATCTTTAATACCTATGCAATAACGTAAAAGCCCGTCGGTGGGGAACCGACGGGCTTTTCTAAAAGGAAGTTGTTTATGATGATTTGATGGGAAGTGTGGTAAAGAGGGGTAATCTTTACTACATGCTTAGTATAGCAACAGCCTGTGGCAAATCAAGGGCAAAAGTTTGAAATAATGGTGAAATGTAAAGGGTAAAAATAAGCTTTTATTTGTATGGATAATGTGTGGAGAACGGCTCTGGTACTGGGATTATACGGAAATGTTCCTTGCGTTAAATGCTATAGCTCTGTTATAATAATGAGCAGTGAGACGTGCGATTACTCCCTTTCAAAGTACAGTTTATTTTGAAGTTCGAAAGGGAGGCTGCCTGTGACTGATTTTGAATTGCTGTATTTGGTTTTCACAGTAATAATGATTACAATCATAGCAAAAAAATAGCCGCCCCATCATTCCCAATGAGTCGACGGCTACTTTAGCTTGAAACTTTGGGAGGGGCGTAATCGCCTCTCACCATTTTTTATATTATATCATAGGGTAATAAAATTTGACAAGAAAATTTAGAATGTCGCCATTGGTGCCTGGCACTATTGGAGACGTTCCCTTTTTTAAAAGGAAGCTGTTTATGATGATTTGATGGGAAGTGCGGTAAAGAGGGGTAATCTGTGGCCAATCAAGGGCAAATGTAAAATAGATAAACATATATTTTAATACGTAATAATACGTGATATAATGCTAATAAGGTGGTGATGCAGTGCGAACTGATGAATTGTTGAAACTGTTGAAGAAATATAATGTAGTCAAAATCCGCGAAGGCGGAAATCACAGTATCTATTATAGCAAGATTACAGGCAAATCATTCGCAGTAGGACGGCATTCGAAAGAGATCCCTACAGGAACAGTGGCAAAAATATTGAGGGATGCCGGCGTTAAACTAAAACGGTAGTGAGGAGGATAAAATATGCGTTATAATTATCCGGCAATATTTGAACAAGACACCAAAGGCAATTATTTAGTAGAATTTCCCGATTTGGAGGGTTGTTATACAGATGGGAAAAATTTAACTGAAGCATTAGATAATGCCAAAGACGTGCTTAATCTGGTTTTATGGGACATGGAAGAACGTAAGAATATTATACCGGCAGCATCTATGCCGAATCAGATTAAGATTTCCAAAGATAAATTTGTAACTATAATTAGTGCAGATACTTTAGCCTATAGAAAAATTCATGATAAAAAGGCTGTTAAAAAAACTTTATCTATTCCGCGATGGCTAGATACAATTGCCACGCAGAAAAACATTAATTTTTCTAATGTATTACAAAACGCGTTGATAAAACAATTACATTTGTCATAAATAAGGAATTTAAGGGAAACGTTAAAAGCCCGTCGGTGGGGAACCGACGGGCTTTCTAAAAGGAAGTTGTTTATGATGATTTGATGGGAAGTGTGGTAAAGAGGGGTAATCTTTACTACATGCTTAGTATAGCAACAGCCTGTGGCAAATCCAGGGCAAAAGTATGAAATAATGGTGAAATGTAAATAATATGATATAATGAAAATATTGATATTGTAGCTGATACACACTCCAAAGGAAGTGCATCTATGAAAACACTAGAAGTTGTTGCCGGAATTTTGTACCACGAAGGTCAGGTCCTTTGCGTACAACGAGGAAAAGCAAAATTCGACTATATAGCCTATAAATATGAATTTCCCGGCGGAAAGATTGAACCGGGAGAAACACCTGAAGCAGCACTGGTACGTGAACTGCAGGAAGAACTCCACAAGACTGTAAAAGTCACGCCGGAACAGCTTTTCACGGAGGTAACTCATCAGTATGATGATTTTGTCGTTCATGTACGCTTTTACCTTTGCCCGGTTAAAGACCGGACTCTAAAGGATAGTGAGCACATGACTATTATCTGGACTCGGCCTCAAGATATAGAAAAATTAAATTGGGTAGATGCAGATAAAGAGATAGTAAAGAAAGTCGCAGAGATAAAATAGTACGAGGATAGGTAATGCAAGGCTAGAAGACAAGGGAGCTGTACCTATATGGTACTATATAAATCATAAGCAATTAGGACTCGGGGAGATATTGCTAATGAAAACTGGACTGTATGAAAAACTTATAAACAATAAATTAAAAATTAAGTTACAAGAACAATTGGCGGCGGACACCAATTTGCAGGTTGATAAGGCTCCTGTGGATAGAGCAGAAGCCTATAAAGTGTTGTCTAAATATTTGGCAAAAATTGTTGAAGAAAGTCTTACTCAGATTGGTGAAGGAGCAGATAATTCTTTAGAGAAACAGGTTTCTTTTCTTAATAAACTACTTGCTGTTATAAAGGGTGAAAAAGGATTAGAAATTCTTGGGGATGTGGCTATTCCGAAAGAAGCGGAAGAACTAATGGCTCTTCTGAGCACGAAGAATCAAGTAATTCCTAACAAAAAACTAATGGTGATTCGTCCAACGACATCATTGTCGCAGACTACTTTACTAACAGCTAATGGCAAGGATCCACAACTGGTAGATGAATTAAAAAAGGAAATTAAGTATAGCGACAAAATAGATATCCTAGTCTCTTTCATTAAATGGAGTGGCTTGCGCCTGATAATTAGTGACTTAAGTAATTTTGTCACTAAAGGTGGGCAGTTACGCGTCATTACTACTTCATATATGGGTGCCACAGATGTCAAAGCGGTTGCAGAACTAGAAAAATTGCCAAATACGGAAGTAAAAGTTTCCTATGACGTGAAACGGACTAGATTGCACGCCAAGGCTTATATTTTTTATCGTAATACAGGTTTTAACGTGGCTTATATTGGTTCCTCTAATATTTCTAACGTGGCCATGACTAGTGGTACTGAATGGAATGTTAAAATTACGGCTCAAGATTTGCCGGAATCAATTGAAAAAGTAAGAGGAACCTTTGAAACCTACTGGAATAGTCCTGAGTACGAGACCTATAAAGCAGAAGATGAAACAAAACTAGCAAGGGCTCTTAAGCAAGAAACGACTGGACACACGGGTTCTAGTTTTTCTTTTGATATTAGGCCATATCCCTATCAACAAGAAATCCTGGACAAACTAGAAGCAGAACGTACATTAAGGCATTCCTATCGCAATTTGTTGGTAGCAGCGACTGGTACAGGAAAAACCGTCATTGCTGCTTTTGACTATAAACGCTTTAAGGAAGTTCATCCAAATGAGCCATGCAGATTACTTTTTGTGGCTCACAGAGAAGAAATCCTAAAACAAAGTTTGGCTTGCTTTAGAGGTGTGCTTCACGATTCGAATTTTGGTGACTTATATGTAGGTAGCGAAAAGCCTGCTTCCATTGAGCATCTTTTTATTTCTGTGCAGACTTTGAATTCCCAAAAATTTGTTGAACGCGTAGAAAAAAACTTTTATGATTTTGTAATCGTAGATGAAACTCATCATATTGCAGCTTCTAGTTATTTAGATATTGTTACGGAATTGGAACCAAAAATTCTCCTGGGTTTAACCGGGACGCCGGAACGTATGGACGGGGAAGATATCCTAAAGTACTTCAATAACAAGATAGCGGCAGAAATTCGCTTGCCAGAGGCCATTGAACGGAAACTGTTGTGTCCTTTTCAATATTTTGGCGTAAGTGATAGCGTGGATCTTTCAGGACTAGCCTGGCACCAAGGCAAATATGATGTAGAAGCGTTAACCACACAGCTGGCTACAGAACAACGAGCTGGTGCGGTAATTAGAGCTTTGCAAAAATATGCAACAGATATGCAGACCATTAAAGGACTGGGCTTCTGTGCCTCCATTAAGCATGCAGAGTTTATGAATGACTTTTTTAACAGACATTGTATTCCTTCGATTTGTTTAACCGGTCAATCAACAGAAGAGGAAAGAAACACGGCTAAGAGTCGGCTGGTTAAAGGAGAAATTAGTTTTATATTTACAGTGGACCTGTATAACGAAGGTGTGGATATCCCGGAAGTTAATACAGTTCTTTTCTTGCGTCCCACAGAAAGCTTAACGATTTTCTTGCAACAATTAGGCAGAGGATTACGACTGGCAGATGGAAAGGAATGTTTAACTGTTCTGGATTTTATCGGTCAGGCCAATAAGAAATACAACTTTGAAACCAAGCTTCAAGCCCTGGTAGCTCATACTAAACATAGCTTGGAAACGGAAATAGAAAAGGGTTTTCCTGATGTGCCATTGGGTTGCTACGTCGAGTTAGAAAAAAAGGCTGCAGAATATGTCCTGGAGAACATCAAGCAGTCTGTTAGTACGAAGAATGGCATTATAGAGCGGATGAAGACATTCACAGAGGATACTGGCAAAGAATTGAATTTGACTAATTTCCTTGATTATTACCAGATCAATCCTAGACTTTTCTACGTTAAAGAAGATCTTTTTATGGATTATGTAGCTGCAGCAAAAGTTGAATCATTGGATAATGCTGAAGCAGCATCCAGCTATAGAAAAAGTATGTTTCGTTTAGCAGGGATAAATTCTCCTAAGTGGCTAACGTTCTTAATTGCAGTATTACCAAAGTTTGGAGAAAAGACAGTGACAGATTTCTCTGAGCAAGAGAAACGCATGCTAACTATGTTCTACAGCTGTATGTATAAATATTCATACTCCGCTGATTTTAGTGAAACGATGGCCAAGATTAAAAACTTCGTAGGCAATTCTAAGTATCTAGCGGAGCTGGTAGAAGTATTTAAATATAATTTAGAGCATATTGATATTGTGCCTAAAACGCTAAATATGAAAGATTGTCCGCTAGAGTTGTATTGCTCATATACCAAAAATCAAATAATTGCTGCCTTAGATACTAGCAGCAATCCATCTTCTGTGCGACAGGGTGTCAAATATTTTGCTAACTGCAAGACTGACGTGTTCTTCGTCACTCTGAACAAAGCAGAGAAGGACTACTCGCCTACTACTATGTACAATGACTACTCAGTAAATGAGAGTATGTTCCATTGGCAGAGCCAAAGTACTACCAGTGTGGAATCACCGACTGGGCAGCGATATATAAATCATAGGGTGCAAGACAGCAAAGTTATGCTCTTTGTAAGAGAATCTAACTTTGACGAATTTAAAAAAGCAGATAGCTTTACATTTTTAGGATACATGGATTTCATGAAGTATGAGGGTTCTAGGCCAATGAACATCTATTGGCATATGGAGGAACCTATTCCGGCAAAATTCTTGAAACAGACTAATAGAATGGTGGCGGAGTGAGCGGTGAGAGCAGCTATCCCTTCCTTATATTGTGGCCTTTTTTACAGCATATTTTTATCCAAGAAATCGAATACTGTGCTGAAATATAAATCAGAATCTTTCACATAGGCCATGGCATGGCCGGCATCAGCAACCATGAGCTGTTCTTTGTCGGCAGAACTGCTGGCATTGAATAATTGCTCCATCATGTCGGGAGGCACCAGCTTATCTTTTTCCCCGTGAATGAATAGGGTTGGCAGCTGAGAACGTTCTACTGCAGTGAGCGGGTCCGCAGAGGAGAAGAACACTCCGGTTCTGATTTTCGTCATTACGTTAGCACAAAACAAAATGGGCTTGGCGGGATAACTGCTGTTTTTAACAAAAGTATCCAGTAAAAATGTATAGGCATTTGTGTAGCTGCTGTCTTCCACAACGGCTTTTACGTTCGTTAGTGAGGCATTGGCGGAAGCTAACAATTCCGTAGCTGCACCCATGGATACGCCGTGCAGGGCAATCTGTCCTTGAGGATCTGTTTGAGAAATCTTGTTGCACCACTCTACTAAATCTTGACTTTCCAGGCTGCCTAAGGTCACATATTGACCTTCGCTGGTACCGGAAGCACGTAAATCAGGGGTCAGCACTTGATAGCCATGGCGCAAATAGATAGATGCCATGTTCCACATATAGGTCTGGTCGCCACCATAACCATGAATAAGCACAACCCATTTGTGACTGCCATTCCGGGGCTGAAAGTGCGTTCCCTGTAACTTCAGTCCGTCTTTTGACTGAATATGCCAGTTCTCGGCTTTATAGTGGGGCTTGTGAGCTTGCTTCAGACGCTTGCTGCCAAAAGCAGCGTAGGCAGGGGGAGGTGTCAGACCAGATCCATCATTGCCCCGCTTCAAAGCATAGTCAACAAAATAATCTCCCACAAACCAGCCTGCACCCAGTATTACTACGATGCATAGAGTAAAGATGGTTGTCAGGAGAATTAAGAAAAACTTTTTCATTTAAAGCCAATCTCCTCTTTCGTTATAAATAGTCACCTATGTATTTTACTACTTCTAACCTACTATAAGTCAAGAGGAAATTACGCCGTCATGTCGCCATTGGTGCCAGGCACCAATGGCGACATGTGGATTAATTACTGTATTGTTATGGAAACGCCGTGCGGTTTGCTGGGATTCATGACATTAGGTAAATCTTTTAATGTGGTTTTCAAATCTGTATTATTAGCGACTTTAGCTGCAAATTTTGTGCCGGCCGGAATCGTGCTGGCTAGAATGGCTACTTGTTTTTTTCAGTCTTTCCGTAAAAGAACCATTATTGCCAGAGGTTTGTTCATTCTGTTTCTGCGGGGTAATTTGTTCCAACTGTGGGTCTGCATAACAAGGTGCCGCAGCCATAAAGGGTGTTGAAAAGACGGTGACGCTCATAGCAAAGGCGATAATCTTCTTTTTTGAACTATTCATAAACAACATCTCCCCATTATGATAATTTTAAAACCTTATTTTAATTATAACAGATACGAAAACCTTGTATAAATAATATCTTTCAGATCTTTTGATGAATTTACACGCCGCACACTCGTGACTTCAGTCGTAGGAGGTTCAAGAAATTATTCTGCCATTTCAAGAAAAGCATTGATACATTTAGTAAGTAAACGATTCTTTTTATAATAGAAACAAATTTCACGTTCTACTTCAGGACCGGCAATTTTATAATATATTACATTGTGATTGGGTGGAGCTTTTTTAATTAAAGTATCACTGACAAAAGTTGCCCCCAGACCTGCACAGGCCATATTATAAGCGGTTAGCTGCTGAGCAACTGACAAGATAACCGTTGGTGAAAAACCGACGGCTGCACAAAATGATGAAATTCGTTTGTTTAAATCATTCCCGGTTTGCATAAGTAAAAAAGGGCAGTTATTAAATTTGGTTATTGGCACGGGGGGATAGTAAGGATGAAGAAATTTCCCCGAAATTATATTCTCTATACTTTGTTGCCAAGCAAGAAGAGAATTATTAAGCTCCCAACGAGAAGGAACAGCTAAAACTAAATATTCTTTACAGTAGGTTTTTTTGTCAAACAGAGAGGGTAAAAAAATATTATCGTCGAGCACAAGGTCCAGAAGCCCCTCTGTTAGTTGTGTTTTTAATTCGGAAACAGTTCCTTCTACTACAGTGATTTCAATATATGGATAAGCTTTTTTATATGCTGCAAGTATTTCCGGCAAAATAAATGAGGATATCATGCTACTGCAGCCAATCGTCATATGTCCGGTTTGCAGATTTTGTATTTCGGTTAAATATTGAGTAAAATTATTTTCTATGGACATAATTTGTTCAGCAGCATGTATGTAATTTTTGCCAATATCTGTTAGTTGAATTGGTGATGAACTTCTGTCAAATATTTGTGCGCCAAGATGGTCCTCTACTCTTTTTACACTATTACTTAGTGCCGACTGAGAGATAAAAAGTTTTTTTGCTGCTAAAGAAAAGGAACCACAAGCCCAAACTTCATAAATATATTTCATTCCGCGAAACATGGTGCATTCTCCTCGTGAATAATAGTATAATAAGTATAACATAAACAGAAAGAAGAAAAAATAAAGGCCGTTATTGTAAAAATAGAAAGGGAAAAAATGAAAGTAGTACAGCGTTTTTTGGAATATGTAAAAATAGACACAGCAAGCAATAGAGAAAGTCACCAAAACCCATCATCTTTATGTCAGTTTGATTTGGCACATCAGTTGGCTTTTGAATTAAAAAAACTGGGTATGGAGAGTGTGGTGGTTAACAATCATTGTTTCGTTTATGGTAAGCTGCCGGCTACAAAAGGCATGGAACAAGTTGTTAAGCTAGGCTTAATAGCTCATTTAGACACATATCCGGACGTTCCGGGAAAAAATGTAAAACCTTGTATAGTTGAGAATTTTGCCGGAAATGTATTGGAAATTGGCAAATCAGGTTTGAAAATAAGCGCCTCCGAGGAACCACATTTGTTGCAGTTAAAAGGACAGACAGTGATTACCGCCGGTGGGGATACTATTCTTGGGGCTGATGACAAAGCCGGAATTGCAGAAATAATTACGGCGATAGAAAATGTTATAAGGAGCAAAAAACCTCATGGACAAATAAGCGTATCTTTTATTCCTGATGAGGAAATTGGCAAAGGCACGGATTTTTTTGACTTTAAGACATTTGATGCTGAGTACGCGTATACAGTTGACGGATTCGGTGTAGGAGAAATAGCTCTGGAAACTTTCAATGCCAGACAGGCAATCGTTAAGTTTACTGGCATTAATGTGCATACAGGTTACGCAAAGGATAGGATGGTTAATGCACAGCTGTTGGCACTGGAATTTGCCAATGCTTTGCCGTCTAAAGAAATCCCTGCAAAAACAGCAGAACGGGAAGGCTTCTACCATTTATTAAAATCTCATGGCAATGTCGAAAAAGCGGAACTTGTTTATAATCTGCGAGATTATGATATGGCAAGCTTGGAACGGCGCCAGGCATGGATGCGCAAGCAAGTGGAAAAGTTGAATAAAAAATATGGCAAAGGGTCAGCGTCCATAGAATTTTCCGAAGAATATCGTAATATGAAGGATACATTGAATAAATATCCGGAATTAAAGGAAAAAGCTATAATAGCCTGTGATAAAGCAGGTATCAAGCCTTATGTTAAATCAATTAGAGGGGGTACTGATGGCGCAAGGCTGACTTTTAAGGGACTGCCGTGCCCCAATCTTGGAGCCGGCGGCTGGAATTATCATAGTCTTTATGAGCATATAACGGTAGAAGCCCTTAAGCAAACCAGTAAAATGCTTGAAGAGTTAATTTTTCAATTCAATGATATCACAAAAAAGTGATAACTAGTATCATCATATTGGAAATAGACAATATATTGCCTCTCGAGTAAAATTATAATCAGATAATTTAGACAACGGAGGCAGAAAATATGACGGGAGCATTATTGCAGGGTTTGTTGAAAAGTACGGCAGGATTAGGTGTATTATTATTAATCGGCATGTTTCTTAGAGCCAAGATACCACTGTTTAGAAAGTTCTTAGTACCGGCTTCAGTTATTGGTGGATTCTTAGGGCTTTTGGTAGGACCGGAAGTCCTGGGCTTATCAGGGACGACGCTTATTTCCAAAGAGTGGTGTTCAACCTGGTCTTATTTGGCAGGGATTTTGGTTGTTCCAATGTTTGCCAGTATTCCTTTGGGAGTTGTTTTTAAAAAGCCCTCCGGAGGAGAAGGCCGTAAAGAAGCTGCCAAAATAACAATTGTAAGCGGCATTGCCAGCGGAGCTTTTGGTTTTCAGGTTATTTTAGGAGTGGGAATTCCCCTTTTGCTTATGTATTTTATGCCAAGCCTGAATTTTTATAATCAGTTTGGTTATGAGATTTGCCAGGGGTTTAATGGTGGTCATAGTATGGCCGGTGCTATCGGAAGTATTCTCATGGAAGGTGGTGCACCCTATTGGGAGCTGTCTCAGGGCGTGGTCACGACTTTCGCTACTATTGGCTTATTAGGAGGTATTTTATTAGGTGTTGTAATTATCAATCGTGCCTCTCGCAGAGGTGAAACAACTGTTTTAAAAGGGAACGCCACTATGCCACAGAAACAGGCATTGGGTTTTACTAAGGAAATTGCGGAACAACCTAGTATGGGTCGTGAAACTACATCAGGAGGTTCTATTGAAACTTTGACTGTTCACCTGGCAATTATATTAGCTGATTGCGGTTTGGCTTATTGGTTGCGTGGACTTTTTGTACAATATCATATTATTGGTTTGCAGGATATTCCTGTTTGGCCATATGCGTTGCTGCTGATGTATATTGTCAACTTTATAATTAATAAATTGAAGCTGCAATGGATTATTGACGTTAAAATTAAAAACCATATTAGCGGAATTTTAGCAGATTTATCCATCACAGCGGCTATTGCGAGTATGCCTATTCGTGCCGTTATGGCATATATGCTGCCAATCTTACTGATTAGTGCACTTGGTTTTGTGGTTGTTTATTATACAACTATTAAAATGTTTGAATGGCTTTTACCGGATAGTTTCCCCTTTGAGCGTGGTATTTTGAGCTTTGGTATTAATACAGGTGTTATGATGACCGGTGTTACTTTATTGAAAATCTGCGATCCGGATTTTGAATCACCTGTTATGACGGATTATTCCCTAAGCTATGCGATAAGACAGGTAATTGAACTTATCACAACACCAATTATGTATGCTATATTAGTGCGGGGCACAGGTATTCAGATGCTTATCTTCGGTATAGTATATACGTTTATGTGCTATGTTATTGTGGCTGTTGGAAAAATTCTTTATGGTAAGGGTGAGAAAAAAGTTGAAGTTTCAAGCCCGGCAACTGTAGTATAATATACAAAAAAGGTGATAATTATGAAAACAGTGGTGGAACGATTTTTATCATATATTAAAATTGATACGACGTCAGATGAAGACAGCCAATCTTATCCATCTACTCCTAATCAATTGATCCTGGGCAAGAGTATTGCCGAGGAGTTAAGAGAATTAGGTTTAGAGGATGTTGAACAAGATAAGTATGGCTATGTTACTGCAACAATTCCTGCTAATATTGAGAATGTTCCTGTTTTAGGGTTAATAGCGCATTTGGATACCAGCGATGCTGTGCCGGGAAATAATATAAAACCACATATAAGCAGGTATATAGATGGGGATATAGTTAAGTGTCAGGGAAAAGAACTGATTGCTACCGATGGCACCACACTTTTGGGAGCAGATGACAAAGCCGGTGTAGCGGAAATTATTACAATGGCAGAAAGACTCCTTGCGAAAGATGCACCCTTGCATGGAAAAATTCGTCTGTGTTTTACTCCGGACGAAGAAATTGGCCAAGGCACAAAATATTTTGATGTTAAAAAATTTAATGCCGATTACGCATATACGGTAGACGGCGGGCCTTTGGGTGAATTAGAATACGAAAATTTTAATGCAGCCACAGCTATCGTAAAAATAACCGGATATAGTATTCATCCGGGTAGTGCCAAGGACAAAATGATCAACAGCAGCGTACTGGGGTGTGATTTTGTGGCCAGATTGCCCCAGAAAGAACAACCTGCTCATACTGAAGGCCGAGAAGGTTTTTATCATGTAATTGATATTACAGGCACAGTTGAGGAATGTACAATAAAAATAGCTGTCAGAGATCATGATGAAGCTAATTTTGAACGCAGGAAACAATTATTAAATAATATTGCAGCTGAAATTAATAAAGAATGGGGCAAAACAGCTGTTGTGGTAAACATAAAAGATTCATATTATAATATGAAAGCCATAATTGAAAAGCATATGGAACTTATTGACTCTGCGAAAGCTGCCTTCATGGAGTGTGGAGTGGAACCGGTTATAGTACCTATTCGGGGAGGCACGGATGGAGCAAAGTTAAGCCGGGCAGGATTGCCTTGCCCCAATCTTTCTACAGGCGGCTACAATTTTCATAGCAGATTTGAATTTATCCCGGTAGAGGATATGGAAACTATGGTAGAGGTTTTAGTAAGCCTTGCCCATAATTTTACAAAAATGTAAAAAAACAGGGAGGGACCCAATGGTCTCTCCCTGTTTTTTGTCGCCAAAAGTGCCTGGCACCAATGGTGCCACGTCTCCATTGGTGCCAGGCACTTTTGGCGACGAGTACACGTTGCAACCTTTACTGCACTACATTTGGGGCATTAGTTTGCCGCCGCCGGGCAATTCCCGCGTCCGACCGTGGAGCCATGCATTGCCGGAGTTAGAGCTATCGTAAATAATATTGTAGCCATGGCTGGAAATATTAGCCAAACTCTGGTCACGGTCTGTGAAGACTGTAAGATAAGAAGTACCTGTCATATTCCATTTGGCACTCTTATCTAGGTGCAGCTGTGCATCTTTGGCAATATTTGCCTTGTTAATAACACCTTGCCACTTGGTGCCCTCTTTCAGATTAACATTGACAGAACTAATCTCGTTGGCATAAATACTGCCTTTAAGCTGCTGATTGGTCGCTGTAAAGGTATAATCACCGCCGTTGGCACCGGTTGTACCCCATTGATCACTGGTAACTTTGATTAATTCTTTATTATTGTAGCTAAGTTTCGTATTGGCAATGTTAGTCTTGGCCTTAGTGTTGGTCACATAGAACATAGGCCCGTCAGCAGTACTCTTTAATGTAGAATTGGTTACGGTAAGAGAAGCAGTACCTGTATCGGCATCACCGGAAAAACTTTGGTACAGCATAATTCCGTGTTTCATTGAACCGCTCAGATTAACCTTATCTAACGTAATGGAATTTTTTCCTTCAATAGCAGCTATTTCATTGCCTGTTGCTTGTCCGCTACTGTTGGTCACAGTAATATTACCCGTTGAATAAATACAGGGACTGCCTTCTCCGGCGGTGGTTAGTTTGCTGTCAGAAACGGTCACGGTGCCTTCGCCTCGATCAGTAGCCAAAGCAGCGCAGTGAGCGCCCCAGGTGGTAATGTCCACGTTTTTGGCAATAATAGTACCGCCGTAAGTAGCATCCAGACCTCTGGAAGAATTTTTCGTGGTATTAATCTTCAAATTTTCTACTTCAATCTTAGCATTTTTCCCTGTGGCAAAAACGCCATTAGCTCCCTCTGCTGCAGAATAAATAGTGCTGTTGGTCAGAGAAGCTGTACTGTCTGCTGCCAAGAAAACGGCATTCTGCCCGGAGAAATTACTGCCATCCGGACTGGTAGTGTCACCTAGCTTTTTAAGTGCTACTTTATCCATATTCAGTCGACCGCTGTTTTTAACAAGTGCTACATTCTGATCAGCCTTTGTTGCCAGGAAACTGCCACCGTTCAAGCTAAACTCCATGCCGTCCACCATATTGACGGCGGTAAAGTCGGAAAGCTTCTTGCCTTGATCGTCATGGGACCCGCCTGCCGGGGGCATACCCACCGGTGGTTTTCCCATGGGCGGCTTGCCCTTAGGCGGTGCTCCCGTGGGAGGCATGCCGTGAGGCTGGTTGCCCTTAGAATTCATTCGCATATTTTCTGAATACATATCATCACTAATCGTTGTTTTTTCTAGCTTGGTTAAACCTTGTTCCCGGTCTGCAGCCAAAGATATAGTGTTGTAGCCGGACAAGAGAGCTGTCGTAACAGCCAAAACTAAAGTCTTTCTAAACATTTTAGTCATATGTTCATCTCCTATGCTTCTTAGCATAATTCATGACTAGGGCGAAACTATGACGCAAATGTGATAATTTTATGGCGATGGTCCATAGATGATCCCATTGGTGTCCCCATTGGTGCCAGGCACTTTTGGCGACAAAAAGCCCTCTGGCATAGAGCCAGAGGGCTTTTTACATGCTTTACCGTACTGCTTCTTTAAAGCTTTTGAAACCTAGTCCGAATACTTCTGTGGTTTCCGTAACCATAACAAAGGCGTTTTTATCAGTCTCACGAATGATTTGTTTTAAAATACTGAACTCGGATTTGCGCACAGTGCAAAGAAGTACTGATGTATCCTGTCCGCTAAAAGCACCTTTTCCCTGTAAAATCGTGGCGCTGCGGTCCATAATTTCGATGATTTTTTGAGAAATTTCCTCAGGATGTCTGGTAATGATTGTGGCCTTAGTTCCTGCATCAAAGCCATAAATCATAGCATCTATTACTTTCGTCTGAGCATACAAACTGACTAAACCAAAAAGTCCTGCGTCAACATCACGAAAAACAAAAATAGAAATAAGCAAAATAACACTATCTAAAATCAACAGTGCTCTGCCGATAGAAACTTCGGGACGATGTTTCTGCAGCAAATACCCTGCAATATCACTGCCTCCTGTTGTACAGCCTGACATAAAAATAAAGGCCATACCCACACCCACTAAAATACCGCCATATAAGCTTCCCAGCAACCTGTCGCCAATGTACAAGGGCACATTGGGGGTAATAATATAATCCAAAATGAAAGAACAAATTACGCAGGCTATACCTGTACGAACTGCAAATCTATGACTTAAATAATACCATGCTAATATAAGCAAAGGCAGATTGACCAGCAGCGTCAGCCAACCTACCGGCCAGTTTGTTAAATAGTTTGCCATTAAAGCAATACCCATAGCACCACCGGGTGCAATATCAGCCTGGGCAACAAAAGACGACGTGCCTACACCATAAATAATAGCACCAATAAATAATAAAAGAAATTCTTTAACACCGGCACGTCTAATTACTTTTCCCATTTTAGTCAACCTCCTTCGTCAATATACTAATTATAGCACTTTATGTGTCGCCATTGGTGCCTGGCACCAATGGCGACAATGAACCCATAGAAAAAAATCGCCAGAAGCATATTATTGATGCATGCTTCTGACGATGAACCTATGGGACTTTTGGACTGAACTAATTACCCTGTATTTTTGTATATCCTGCAGTTGTTAACTGACTGACGAACCAATTAGCGTCCAGATTTTCACGCTTAAGATACTGGACCAATTGAGCGTTGCTAGTCAATGTATTTCCGCTGGGAGATGTAACTGCGCTGGGTAAACTGTTCGAAGAAGTAAGTACACCATTATTATTTATATTAGCATAGACCTCGCCATTGACAATAAAGGCACAAGCATTATATTTTGCTTCCCAAGAACTATTGGGAAAGGTAGTATTGTACTGTGTTACAAATTGGATGTTGGCTAATGAGCCATCTTCAAGAACTGCAGTAGCAGATTTAAGGTAGAGAGAAGTGTCAGTTGTTTTTCCGCCTAGAAGACTGCTGACTTCTTCAGAAGTTAATTCCTGTGTTAATCCTGTAGCCAGAAAATCATTTTGTGCATATATATAGGGGTTATCCTTTATTTTTGTAGTGAAACCATTTTGCCAACCAACGATAGTACTCACCAAGTTGTCGGTGAAACTAGAACCTAGATAAAAATTTAAATTTTTGTTTTCTCCTTCTGCACAGGTATAAGTTGCTCTGCCATCTGTAATAGCATAAGTATTTGCATCAGGAGTGAAGCTTTTTTCCTTACCGTTATTTTGTTCAACCAGCATATTGCTGGTAGGCGGTACCGGGATGGCGGCTAATAATTGTTGTCCGCTGCCATCATTGGTAGTTTCTGTTAATTGGTTTAATTCAGTGGGATAGGAACCGGTCTTTGCTTGATAAATCATAATGGCACTGTCAATAGTTCGCAGGTCGCCAACTAGCTTAGCGCCTCTGGCACTGGCAGTAGAATCCAAAAATCTGGGAATAGCAATACCGGCTAAAATGCCTAACACGGCAATGACAATAACTAACTCTATTAAAGTGAAACCTCGTTGTTTACACATGCTATCATCCCTTTCTTGGCAACTTATATTAGACAGTTTGGTAAATTTAAAAATAATTTTATAATTAATTATACGACTAACAAAAAATAATAGCAAGTGCAATAAAAAAACAGAGATGTCTGTTGCCTAAGATAATATCTTGAACTAACTTATTTTTGTTGCTATAATTGAAATATAAGCGACAGTGTTGTTGGATGAGAATCGGCAACTCTGTCGCTTGTTTAAAATTTGGCAAGAAAAATAAAAGGGAGGTAGTAAGCATGAAGTTCAATTTGAAACAAAGAATCACAGCTTTTACTTTGATGGGAATGATGGTTGTAGGTGGAGCCATTCCGGCTTTTGCCGCTAAAGCAGCAACAATCAGCAAAAAACCGGTAATTGGTATTACTTGGAAAAGCAACACCCAGAATTATGCTAACTTCAAGAAGGTTATTGAAGCTGCCGGCGGTATCCCTGTAGAACTAAAGCAAGTAACCAGTAAGGATATTGTCTATGATAAAGACGGAAAAGTAGCGGCACAATGCCTAGCTAAATCCGGTTCTCTCAAACAGTCCTACGCCAATGCTATTAAAAGCAAAACATTTTCACATACTAATGCAGCGGCAGTGCTGAAGGGCGTTGATGCCGTATTCTTCACAGGAGGCGAGGATGTTAGTCCGACCTTGTTTGCTCTTCCTCAAAAAGAAGCTAATAAGGGCGAAGGAATTAATGCTACGAGAGATGTTTCCGATTATACTTTAATGGCTTATTGCATTGGCAAAAACCTTCCTACTTTAGCGGTTTGCCGTGGTGAACAAGTAATGGGTATTGTTTCCGGCTGTGCTTTCATTCAGGATATTCCTACTTACTATGCTGCTAAAGGTGTTGCTTATCATGATACCCACAGAATGCCGGTAGGGGCAAAGAACAGGACTTATGCACGCCATGATGTAGAATTGACCACCAAGAACTCCCATTTATATCATATTGTTGGGGATACTAAGCTAGCCAATGTATCTTCTTGGCATCATCAATCAGTACAAAATGTGAATGGAACAGACCTGATTCAAACTGCTAAAACTGTTGTAGGCGGCGTAGAAATTCTGGAAGGTCTTGAAAATCCCAAGAAAACCTTCTGCGTAGGCGTCCAATTCCATCCGGAAAATGACTGCAGCCTGGCAATTGCCCAAGGAAAGCCTGAAAAAGCTCTCTGCAAAGTTGATACTTGCATGAAATTCTTCAAGGAATTAGTAAAATATGCTTCTTTAAAAAAATAATAATAAAACACTAAAAATGTCGCCATTGGTGCCTGTCACCAATGGCGACATTTTATTAAATTCTTGCTTTCCAGTTCTTTAAGATATTCTTGTGTGGCTTCAATAAAAGGTACTGTGTAGCGGGATTGTATGTCGGTATGGGTTAAATATTTAACCACACGGTCAGGAATATCAGAATGCAATTTAGGGAACACAATATAGGGATATTTTCGCAAACTATATTCAACGGTAGCAGGGACAATACTCCAACTACCGGGCTGCTGCAAGAAAAAACTAAGATGATTCATGGTTTGCACCTGTACCCGGGGACGGGCATTTCTGTTGAACCAAAGATCATGCCACTGCTCGAACTCCAGAAACCAGGGACTATAAATTTCTTTGTCTTGGTCTAGACTTTTTACTGTTAAATGTCGGGGGAAGTTATTATTAACATTGCAAACAAATTTCATCTTTTCCGAAAAGAGCGGTTCGCAGAGAGACTTAATAGAATAGCGAGTATCTACGATAAAAGCCAGGTCTATCAGCTTAGCTTCAATAGCATCATAAGAGGCCATGCTGGCCAGGTCTTCTTCCTCTAACCTGGCATGAGGAAACTGATTTAAAAAATCAAGGATTACATTGGGGATAATGACAGTATTTATACTGTTAATGGCTGAGAGCCTGAGGGGCAATTCGCTTGAAGTAT
>Ga0160425_1001889_pt1 | contig 18124 bp, 22 predicted proteins | sample BioMet8_FD_108193 | JGI IMG/M metagenome (GOLD analysis project Ga0160425, IMG submission 108193) | Microbial communities from bioreactor (seeded with sewage sludge) at Lawrence Berkeley National Lab, California, USA - Biofuel... | ecosystem: Engineered > Bioreactor > Anaerobic > Unclassified ...
AATAAGGCTATCTGTATGATAAGGGAAGAGGGTTTCGATCCTTTTCCCTTTATTTTTTGCCAATTATAATTTTACACTAAGCAACAGTAGTAATATCAATATTGCGTCGGCAGGCATGAATAAAATGATTACCGCCAATGGCAGTACAGTCACCATCACCTGTTACTACGATAACCTTCAAATCAGGGTCATGCATTTTAACACCGGTGGCGTAAGCTATAGCTCGGCCATGGTTTGTATGAAGTCCGCAAAAATCAAGATAGCCATTGGCCCGGCTGGAGCAGCCAATACCTGCTACGACTACAATTTTGTTTTGGTCAATGCCGGTTTTTTCTACAGCTCTGATCAAGGAATTGATAACAATGCCATTGCCGCAGCCGGGACACCACATATGGGGGAGTTTATCAGCCCGCAAAAATTTATCGAATACATGTTGTTGTGTCATTTTTCTGCCTCCCTTTTAATATCATTGAAAATTTTTTCGGCAGTAATAATTTGCCCATCATTCTGAGTTAACTTAGAAACCGGCGTATTGCCGGAAGCTTCCCGTACAACGTGGAAAAGTTGTCCCTCATTCATTTCCGCTACAATGATTTTTTTGGTTTTGGCGCATAAAGCTCTGAGTGGTTTGTAAGGGAAAGGCCACATTGTAATGGGACGGAAAACACCGGCTTTAATACCTATGGCTCTGGCATCTTTGACTGCTTCTTTCGCAGACCGTGATACCAGTCCGATGGAAACTAAGAGAATCTCTGCATCGCTAGTCAAAAATTCTTCATAAGATTCAATTTCAGGAAGATTATCATTTAACTTGGCGTGCAGACGCTTAATCTGAGCTTCAATCAAGCCGGGATTTCCTCTGATGGGAAACCCGGTTTCATCGTGAGCTAAACCACTCACATACCACCGATAACCATCTCCAAAAGAAGCCATGGGAGGAATACCGGTGCCGTCATCAGTATATGGCTGATAGTCAGCTTTACTGACGGAAGGCTGTTTCCTTGTCTCAAGAGGCAGCTCTTCAGGGCGGGGAATTCTAATTCGTTCACTCATATGCGCCAGCATGGCGTCGGAAAGTATGATAACAGGGGTACGGAACTTTTCTGCCAAATTAAAAGCTCGTATGGTTTCTGTATATACTTCTCCCACAGATTCGGGAACTAAGGCAATAATGGGACGGTCACCATGTGAACCCCACTTTGCCTGCATAATATCACCCTGTGCGGCCACTGTGGCAACACCTTGGCAGGGTCCTTGCCGTACAGCATCAACTAGTACTAAAGGAATTTCTGCTACAATACCAAAACTAAGATTTTCCTGCATTAAAGTGAATCCCGGACCGCTGGTGGCGGTCATAGCCTTTGCACCGGCGCAGGAAGCCCCGATAACAGCAGCAATAGAGGCTAATTCATCTTCCATTTGCATAAAAGTTCCGTCCACCTGAGGTAATAATTCGGAAGATATTTCCGCTATTTCCGTGGCCGGGGTAATAGGATAACCTGCAAAAAACCGCATACCCGCAGCGATGGCAGCTTTGGCACAGGCTTCGTTCCCTGTCATGATTGCATATTCTTCTTTCATTAAACATTCCTCCTAATTCTAATGGCAAAATCCGGACACCTTTGCTCGCACATGCCGCAACAAATGCATTGTTCACTATTGGCAAAAACCGGTTTATTATCTATATCCTTGGTAAAAACAGATTTCGGACACAGAGCAAAACAAATACCACATCCTTTGCATAATTTAGAGTCAAAGGAGAAAACGATTTTCTTGCTGGCTTCCATACACTCATCTCCCTTCTTAGCGTAATAGAATTTCTATTAATATTTTAAAAAAAAGAGGGCATAAAAAATAGGTCGTGAGTCCGCCATTTTTTGGCGGACTCACGACAAAGTTTAAAATTCCAACAAAAATGCATTTAAAATTTGAGTAAATAATAAATTTAGTATAGAATATAAAAGGGGCGAGGCAATTGGAAAATTGGAGAAAAATAATCACTGCTCTGCTTTGTGCACTTCTTTTTTTTGTGCAAAGTGGTTGTGGCGGGAACCCGCCAAAAAACAATGTGTCCCAAAGTTCTAATGAAAATATGGGGCGGACTGCCGCCATTAATAAAAATCAGACAATAAAGACACCCAAAAACACTAAGGCTAAACAAGGTGTCATTAATGGCAAAGTTATTCGGGTATCAGACGGAGATACCCTTACTGTTTTGGTAAAGGGCAATGTTCAGTATAAAATCCGTCTTAGCGGCATAGATGCGCCGGAAAAAACACAGCCCTATGGTACTAGGTCTAAACAAGCTTTATCTGCCATGACAATGTCGAAAAATGTTACGGTAAAAATTCTTAGTAAAGATAAATATGGCAGATTTATTGGTCTGATTTCCACAGATGAAGAACCGGATGTAAATGGAGCCATGCTGGAGAAGGGCTTGGCCTGGCATTATACATATTTTGACAAAACTCCGAAATATGCTGCCTTGGAACAGGCAGCCAGAGACGAAAAACGTGGTTTGTGGCAGGATGATAATCCTACACCGCCCTGGAATTATAGGCACAGCAAAAAACAAAGCAGGAAAAAATAAATTAAAATAAAACTAATAAGAGGAAAATGATTAATGCAAATACAGGGACGGAATAAGGGGATTGCCATGGTTCTGCTGGGGGCAGGTTTATGGGGCAGTTCCAGTACAGCAATACAATTTTTATTTACGCAAAAAAATATAACCCCGGAATGGCTGCTGATAATACGCATGCTCATAACAGGATTAGGATTTATGGGAATTTCTTTCTACCAAAAATTACCCATGCTGACAGTGTGGAAAGAGGATAAAGTCCTTATGTTGAAGTTCTGCGCATTGGGTTTATATTTGATGCAGTATCCTTTTTTTAAGGCAATTGCCCTTAGCAATTCAGTTACGGCCACGGTGATTCAATATTTGATGCCGGTTATTTTGCTGGGATTTTATTTGCACCAAGTGAAGCGCAAACCTAATAAACAAGAGCTTATCGCTGTGATTTTGGCTGTTTTAGGCACTTATCTGCTGGTAACGAAAGGCAGCTGGACAACTTTGGAAATATCTCCCGAAGGATTTCTCTGGGCCTTTGTATCAGCTTTTGGCATGGCTTTTTATACTGAATATGCCAGACGGCTTTTACTCAAATATTCTTGTGTTTTGATACTGGGCTGGGGCAGCCTTGTGTGCTGCGGCCTGCTGGTCGTTACTACAAGACCGTGGAACACGGTTTTCACGGGAATTCTGGACGGGCCGGCTTTGGCAGCACTGGGTATTATTTTGTTTTTAGGTACTTTTGCCGCTTATTATTTATATCTGGAAAGCACAATCTATATTCCTGCCTCAGAGACCGGCGCTTTGGCGGCCTTTGAGCCTTTGAGTGCTTTTATCATGGCCATTCTTGTTCTGCATATTTCTTTTGGGTGGGCAGAAACCCTGGGAGCATTGTGCATTATTACCATGGTAGTGGTTTTGGCCAGAAGCAAATAGAACTTATTCGTAAAATTTCATGAGTAGACTTAGCCGGGACTTAGTTCCGGTTTTTTCATAGATATTAGTCAGATGCCGTTGACAGACTCGTTCTGAAACCATTAGGTCATGAGACAGTTCTTTGATAGTAGCATCTGAACAGATTAGCAAACGCATTACATCCGCTTCTTTATTTGTTAAGCCAAATTTCAATATAAATTGAGACAAATTTTCCTCTCCTCTGTTAATAGCGGTACCATAGGCAAAAAGCTTAGCAAAGGCTTTGCCGTCAGATTTGGGAACTTTGCCGGGCCGATAAGGGAAAAACAGTTTCTCTTTTAGGGGCCGGAGGGTAGTGATAGGTGAGTAAACAAGCTGATTCTTGTATTTCGTAAAACATCTTAGTGTAACAATCAGAATGATAAAAATAGGATAGACAATAAATCGTGAAGCATACATAGTTCTGGGATTCCATAAGCTCCAATGGTATTGTAAAAGGGAGCCGAGAATCATACTGATAATCACTAAAAGAAAGAAGGTTGCAACAAGGGAAAGTGTGTATTTATGTGCTGCAAGGAAGGTCTTGATTTTTGGGAACATTATTTTCACCTCTGTTTTAAATTTTCCTACGAGTTATTATAACAAAAATTATTCACTTTGGGTAAAAAAGAGAGCGTGTACAATGCCCACATATGGCTTTAGTACTAGGCTTAGCACAAAAAAATATATAAAATTTCATTTGTTACTTGCTAAATATGAAAAAATACGCTATAATCTTCAAGTAGCCTTTCGGAGTGGTACTCAAGTGGCTGAAGAGGACGGTTTGCTAAATCGTTAGTGGGGTTAAACCCAGCGAGAGTTCGAATCTCTCCCACTCCGCCACATAATAAAAATATAGGACATCAAGGAAAACCTTGATGTCCTATTTTTTTGTATATATTATTTTATTTTTTTGGCTCAGCTACTGCTGCGTTAATAACGCTTTGAGGAACAGAAACACTGTGAGTCAAAGAACCGCAGTCCAAAGTCATGGTGGACTTGTTAGTCTTCAAAATCATACCCAAAATCCAGTTGCCTAAAGCACCGGTGTGGCTTTGACGGGAAACACCGTGTTTAATAACATTTTCAAAAGCTTTCACAGGTTTGGAAATGTCGGCTTCGAATTTGGTCATACGGCCGTTGGTAATATAAACATCGCCGTACATAGGACCGCTCTTGCGCAGTTTCTCAAATTGTTCTTCGAAATCTTTATCAGTCTTCGGATCAGATTTAGCTGTTTGTTCCACAGTATGTCTGATACCCCAGTCGCTGAAAAGCTTGTTACTGTCAAAGGTAACTTTCAGATGCTCAACACCGCCGGCATTGCTGACGGATTGGACAGCACTGACAGAACCTAACAGAGAAGTAGGTTCCAAGCTGTCGCTGATGCTGCCTTTAGCAGCAGGGGAGTAGCTGTAAACCCAGGATTTAGTCTTGTCGCCGGAATGAAGCAATTCCTGATTGTAAGTTTTAATTTGGTTCCCTTCCTGAATTTCATACAGTTCAGTTACAGCAGGGGCTTGTTTTCCCATGACTGTGGTAATAACTGCGTGAGCAACATAGGGACTGGTTTGTAAATCCAATTTAACATGGCTGGTTAATGTATCGAGATGAGCGAAAGGAATCTTCATTTCAATATTATAGGTTCCTACAGGATCTTTCATGCGATTCAAAGCAGCAGCCAAATCGTCTTTGGGGGCAGCCAAAGCCATGCTTGAAGCCAGTACCAAGCAGCCGGCGGCCATAGTGGTAAATAATTTTCTTAATTGCATCTAAATCACTCTCCTTAATTAAAATATATTTTAATTATATCACTAGAACAATTCAATTAAAATAGAAGATGTTATAATATAGTCATACAGATGGTACTAAATGCTAATTTGTGTTAAAATAGAAAATATATCATAATGGAGGAGTTTGTGTTGCCTAACTATAAGCCGCTTTTAGATGCAATGGAAAAATACAGAAAAGCCAAAGTTTATCCTCTTCATACACCCGGCCATAAAGGCGGGCGGGGAGCCGATGCGGATTTGTCCGCTCTTTTGGGGGCAAAGGCTTTGGCTGTAGACGTGTCTCTAATGAGTGAACTGGACGACATTCATCATCCTACAACTTATATTAAAGAAGCACAAAATTTAGCGGCCGACCTTTACGGGGCCGACCGTAGCTTTTTTGCTCCTAATGGGACAACAGGCGCCATTCATGCTATGGTTCTGGGCGCACTGAACCCGGGGGACAAAATCCTCATTCCCAGAAATGCTCATAGGAGTGTGGTGGGAGCAGTTATTTTAGCAGGGTTAAAACCGGTTTATTTATTGCCGGCCTATGATGAAGATTGGTCCTTGAGTTTGCAGGTAACAGCAAAACAAATGGCAGAGGTTATGGACAGAGAGCCTGACATTAAAGGCGTGCTTATTACCAGTCCGAATTATTACGGAATGGCAGCAGATGTTAAGGCCATTGCCAAGGTAGTTCATGGACATGGAGCTGTGCTTTTGGTAGATGAAGCCCATGGACCCCATTTAGGATTTAGTACTATGTTGCCGCCTTCTGCCTTGCAAAGCGGCGCTGATGCAGCCGCTCAGAGTACTCATAAAATTTTAGGGGCCTTAACCCAGTGTTCCATGCTGCACATTAAAGGTTCCGGAATTAATGGGGATCACATGGCTGCAGCTATGAGTCTGGTTACCACAACCAGTCCAAACTATTTATTGTTAGGTTCATTGGACGGAGCAAGAAGCCAGATGGCTGCAAAAGGCAAAGAACTTGTGGAGCAGGCCGTTAAGGCTGCTGAAAAACTGCGTAGGACTTTGGAGTCAGTTCAAGGCATAAAAGTTCTGGGTAAAGAAATTATAGGCAAAGGCGGGGTAGCAGCTCTGGATGTCACCAAGGTTACTGCCAATGTACAAGGATTGGGCATAACCGGCATTAGGGCAGGAGAATTATTGCGCAAGGCCGGTATTGCTGTAGAACTGGTTGACCCGGCTAATGTGCTATTTCTGGTAACCTATGCTGATGCTAACCGGGAATTTCCGGAAATATGTCAGCGCATAGCAGCAGTCTTAAACCAGGGACGTAAGGCTGAGAAAGCATCTTTAACTATTCCCCGGCTGCCTGATATTCCTGAACAAAAGCTAATTCCCCGGGAAGCATTTTTCGCCCAAGGTGAAACAATAGCTTTTGCCCAAAGCATCGGAAGAATTTCCAAAGAACAAATCAGTTTTTATCCACCGGGGATACCTGTTCTGGTTCCCGGAGAAATCATTACAAAAGAAATTATAGCCTATTGCCGGTCTATGCTGGCCCTGGGCTTACCTATAAGCGGGCCGGTATCAGAAAACCTGGCCACCATTGAGGTGATTAAATTATGACAAAAGGTTTATTTATAACATTTGAAGGACCCGATGGCAGCGGGAAAACTACCCAAATTCATAAAGTAGCAGAATGGTTCAAAAACAAAGGCTACGAAGTAGTACTGACCAGAGAACCGGGGGGCACCAAGGCCGCAGAAGCCATTCGCCAAATCGTCCTGGATCCGAAATTCCCCATTAAAGCAGAATGCGAGACTCTGCTGTATTTGGCCGCACGGGCAGAACATGTGGAAAAAGTCATAGCTCCCGCCGTCGCCCAGGGCAAAGTGGTCCTTTGCGACAGATTCAGCGATTCTACTTTTGTCTATCAGGGACTGACTAGAGGGGTGGATATGGACGTACTAAAAACCATGAATGCTTTTGCCACCAAAGGCCTGATTCCGGACAAGACCATTCTCCTAGACGGAGATAGCAAACAATTAGCAGTCAGACGCAGCACTCGCGGTGTAGAAGATCGTTTCGAAATGGAAGGTTTGGCCTTCCAGGAAAAGGTCCGTCATGGATTTTTGACATTAGCGAAACTTGAACCCAAGCGTATCGTGGTTCTTGATGCCATCCGTGACCAGGATACTGTTGCTGCGGACATCTTCAAGCATCTAGAACCATTACTGTAAACTGAGGTATACTAATAATCATGTGGGATAACATAAAAGGACACCAACAGAATAAAGAGTTCCTGAAGAGCCTCCTTCAAGGAGGCCGCTCCACTCCATCCCTTTTGTTTTACGGACCGGAAGGAGTAGGCAAACGCCTTTTAGCCAAAGCCTTTGCTAAAAGTTTTTTGTGCCTGGGCAATCCCCTGGAACCGGATAATTGCCGTTCCTGTCATGCCATGGATGCCGGCACCCACCCTGATTTGGTTCAGGTGGCCCAGCTGGCTCCCGGCAAAGAACTTCTCATTGAACAAATAAAAGACATGGCCAGACAGGCAGCTTATGCGCCAACTATGTCCACTCATAAAGTCTGCATAATTGACGGAGCTGACTTCATGAAAGCTCCTGCTGCCAACAGCCTTTTGAAACTTTTGGAAGAACCACCGGAATACTGGCTGTTCATCCTCATTGCCACGGATATAAATAAACTCCTGCCTACGATTTTGTCCCGGGTTATCCAAAGACGTTTTACCGGTTTGGAAGATAGGGACGTAGCGGCTATTCTGGCGGAACATCAGGTGGAACATCCTGAAGAACTGGCTAGATTAGCGGCAGGTTCACCGGGTAAAGCTTTGGCCTATCAGCAAGCAGATGCTCTCATGTGGCGGGAAAGAGCACTGAACGTTCTGGAAAATGCCGGGAATCCGGCCATTATGGACTTTATCAGCAACCTGGAATGGCTGGACAAAGTAGGCAATCAAGAAGGTCTGACTTTTTTGGAAATGTTTTCCCTGCTTTTGCGGGATGGACTTTTCTTGAAAGACGGAACGAAATGCCAATTCTTTAACATTGACCTTGAACCGCGCTTAGAACAGTGTTTTAAGTTGTGGACTACAGGACAAATAGAAAAAACAATTTTATGGACAGGTGAATCCTACAGGGGAATCAGAGCCCGCTGTGCGAGTAAAAGCGTTATAGAAGCACTGATTGTCAAAATCAGTCTTATGGGAAAGGAGCAAGACCGTGACTAAAGTCGTTGGTATAAGATTTAAAAAAGCAGGAAAAATATATTATTTTGACCCAGGTGATTTTGCTGTAAAAAAAGGTGACCATGCCATTGTAGAAACTGCTCGCGGTATAGAATACGGCGAAGTGGTACTTGATGTAAAAGAAGTGGCAGAGGAAGAATTGGCAGCACCTTTAAAGCCGTTAATCAGAAAGGCTACGGAAGCTGATGCCAAGAAAGTAGAAGAAAATAAAGTTAAAGAAAGAGAAGCTTTTAAAATTTGTGAGGAAAAAATCGCCTATCGCAAATTAGACATGCATTTGGTAAATGTAGAGTATACTTTTGACATTGGCAAAATTATTTTCTACTTTACCGCAGACGGTAGAATCGATTTCCGTGAGCTGGTTAAAGATTTAGCAGCAATATTCCGTACCAGAATCGAACTTCGTCAGATAGGTGTCAGAGACGAAGCTAAAATGCTGGGAGGCATAGGCTGCTGCGGCAGACCTTTGTGCTGTGCAACTTTTCTGGGGGATTTTGAGCCTGTGTCTATCCGCATGGCCAAAGACCAGAATTTGTCCCTGAATCCTACAAAAATTTCCGGTATCTGCGGCAGATTGCTTTGCTGCCTGAAATACGAAAATGATATGTACGCAGGCAAGAAAAAATGTAAAAGAAAAGAACCTACCACTGTGCCAAAACCCGGCATGATGGTTATGACACCCAGCGGTGAAGGTCGTGTTATGCACATCAGCCGCAGTGACCAGACTGTTTCTGTAGAATTATCGCCGGGCAATAGAATTACTGTTGGCTGGGATGAAATTGTAGAATCTTCAAAGGTAGAAGAATAATGAACACCAAGCGTTTGGATTCTCTGCCCGGATGTAACTATCAGATTTGGCAGGATGCCAAAGAATTCAGCTTTACTACAGATGCGGTCTTTCTGGCAGCTTTTCCTCATCTGGTAACTAGGGCCAGAGTGCTGGAACTGGGAGCCGGAACCGGAGCTATCAGTATGCTTTTGGCCGCCAGAGGAGCGACACATGTAGTGGGGGTAGACAACAATCCTCATGTAGTGGACCTGTTTAAAGAAAGCATCACGGCCAATAAGCTGGAAGACCGAGTAGAGGGTATGTGCTGTAATATTCGTCAGCTGACGAACAAATTAAAAGCAGAAAGCTTTGACCTGGTAATTGCCAACCCTCCCTACCGTAGTGGTGGGAAACGTCGGATAATTGCTACAGGTGCCTGTCACGAAGTAGACGTTACTTTGGAAAACTTTTTCCAAGTGGCCGCATATATGGTAAAATATAGAGGACGTTTTGCCTTGGTTCAACTACCGGAGCGTTTTTCCGAAGCAGTTCTCCTAGGGCAGAAATATGATTTAGAGCTCAAACGTTTACAATGGGTTCACTCTTTCGTCAGCAAAAAGGCCTGGATTTTCCTGGCGGAATTTGCTAAAGGGGGAGGACCGGGACTGGACGTACTGCCACCTTTAATTATGTACAATAACGACGGCACCTATAGCCAGGACACACTCAAATACTACGGTATGTTATAGTGCATAAATATTATAATCGTAAGGAGAATATAACATGGTTGAAGGAAAAGGTACACTGTACCTTTGTGCCACTCCCATAGGCAACTTGAGTGACATGACGCCCAGAGCGGTGGAAATGCTGAAAGCAGCAGACCTGATTGCTGCCGAAGACACCCGCCACACTAGACAACTATTGACTCACTTTGACATTCATGGACCCATAATCAGCTACCATGAACACAATAAGGAGCGACAAGGACCCATCTTAATAGAAAAAATGCTCAACGGGACTAATATTGCCTTGGTGTCTGATGCCGGTTTTCCAGGCATTGCCGACCCTGGCGAAGCACTGGCCAAAGAAGCCATTGCCGCAGGAATTACCGTAGTCCCTGTACCGGGAGCTAATGCGGCCTTGACTGGGCTGATTGGCTCAGGATTGCCATGTTCACCTTTCTTTTTCGGAGGCTTTTTGCCAAAAAGCAAAAAGAATCGCCGGGAAAAGCTGGCTGAGTGGAAGCATATTACTTGTACCATAGTCCTTTATGAAGCACCCCATAGAATAGTGGACGTACTTAAAGACATTCTGAACGCCTGGGGAGATAGGCCAATGGTTCTGGCCAGAGAACTGACAAAAATTCACGAGGAATTTTTCCGGGGCACTGTTGCTACTGCCTTGAATTTCTTGGCAGAAAATCCTCCCAGAGGTGAATTCGTCGTAGTAATGGGCGGTTCCACAGATATTCAGGAACCTGAGAAACTCATGGATCCTCTGGAAAAAGTACGAATGCTCATGGCTCAAGGAACTGACAAAAAGTCAGCTCTGGGGGCCGTTGCTAAAGAATATAAAATCCCGAAAAGGGAATTATATAATAGATTATTGAAAGAAGAAGGGGAAGTAAAATGACAAAACCTAGTTATTATATTACAACACCGATTTATTATCCCAGTGCCAATTTGCACATTGGACATGCTTATTGCACCACCATTGCTGACAGTATTGCTAGATACAAAAGAGCCGATGGTTATGATGTAATGTTTTTAACCGGCAGCGACGAACATGGCCAAAAAATCCAAAGAAAGGCCGAAGCAGCAGGCATGACACCTATCCAGTATGTAGATGGGATTGTGGCCAACTTCAAAAAACTTTGGAAAATGCTGGGCATCAGCAATAATGATTTTGTCCGTACCAGCGAAGAACGTCACAAAAAAGTAGTCCAGGCTGTTATCCAAAAGGTTTATGACCAAGGGGATATTTACAAAAAGAATTACGAAGGAAAATATTGCGTTCAGTGCGAAGCATACTGGACAGAGCATCAATTGGAAGAAGCAGGGGAGTGTGCCCTGACTGCGGCCGTCCTGTGGAAACCATGAAGGAAGAAAGCTATTTCTTTAAAATGAGTAAATATGCTGATAGGATGCTTAAGTATATTGAAGACAATCCTAACTTCATTCAACCTGTTTCCCGCCGCAATGAAATGATTAACTTCTTGAAACAAGGTTTGGAAGATTTATGCATTTCCCGGAGTACTTTCGACTGGGGCATTAAAGTACCATTTGACCCTAAACATGTAGTTTATGTGTGGTTTGATGCTTTGCTGAACTACTTTACCGGTATTGGTTACGGCACTGACATGGAGAAATTCCGTAAGTTCTGGCCATGCGATCTGCATTTGGTTGGCAAGGAAATCGTGCGTTTCCATACTATTATATGGCCTATTATGCTGATGGCTATTGGTGAACCATTACCTAAGATGGTTTACGGTCATGGCTGGTTAATCGTTGACGGGGATAAAATGAGTAAATCCAAGGGTAATGTAGTTGACCCTGTGGCTCTTATTCAAGAATTTGGACCTGATGCCATTCGTTATTTCTTATTACGTGAAATTAATTTAGGCAGCGATGGTAATTTCTCCCGTGATGCTTTGATTAACCGTATTAATGCAGACCTGGCTAACGACCTGGGCAATCTGCTCCATAGAACTTTGACCATGATTGAAAAATACCATGGAGGTGTAATTCATAAAGTGGCAATTGAAGATGCCGGCAGCACTGAATTGCATACTCTGTTGGATGAGACTTTGAAAACCTATAAAGCTGACATGGATAAGCTTGCTATTACCGATGCTATTAAGACCCTTTGGCAATATGTAGGCGCAGCCAACAAATATATTGACACGACAGCTCCCTGGGTTCTGGCCAAGAATCCTGCGGATGCTCAGAAGCTGGAAGCAGTTATGTATGATTTAGCTGATGCTTTAAGAAATATTGCTATTATGCTGGAACCTTTCATGCCTTTTACATCACCTAAGATTTTCAAACAATTAGGCTTGGCAGTTCCTGAACAATTTCTGCTGGCAGATGTGGGCTGGGGCGGGACTCCCGATGGGACTAAAGTTCACAAAGGCAATCCTTTGTTCCCCAGAATCGAAGTTAATGAAAAAGGGGAGACTGTTCATGCCGTAAGCAAGAAAGCGGCTAAAGAAGTTGCTGCACCAAAGACTGCTGAAGCAGGAGTTGCTACGGTGGGCGAAATAACCATTGATGATTTTGCGAAACTGGATTTAAGAGTTGCTACTATCAAAACAGCAGAGAGAGTGCCAAAAACCGATAAGCTCATGAAATTATCTGTAGAGATTGGGGCGGAAACCAGAACAATTGTGTCAGGTATTGCCCAATACTATACATAAGAGTATCTGCCAGGTATGAATGTTATTGATATTGCTAACTTAAAGCCTGCCAAGCTCCGTGGTATAGAGTCCAGAGGTATGCTTTTAGCTGCTTCTGACGGACAGGGACATTTGGTATTAGTTACAGCTCCCGGCATCTGCTCCGGTTGCAAGGTGAAATAAGATGCCGCGCTTACAACTTTTCGATTCTCATTGTCATCTGGATTGTGCAGATTTCAATGAGGACCGGGAAATCATTTTAGAAGAAATCAGAGAAAATCTGGCGGGGGTTATTAATCCCGGCAGCGATGGAGCAAGTTCTCGTTATGCTATGGAACTGGCTCACCAATATCCTTTCGTCTGGGCAGCAGTTGGCTGGCACCCTGAGGAAATTGCCCGCTGTACAGAGGAAGACATGACTCAGGTAGAAACCTGGTGCACAGACCCTAAGGTTGTGGCCATTGGTGAAATCGGGCTGGACTATTATAATGATGAAAATGCTCCTCACGACCTGCAGAAAAAATATTTCATTTGGCAGCTGCAGATTGCCAAAAGAACAGGACTGCCTGTAATTATTCACGACAGAGAGGCCCATGGTGACATGCTGGCCATTATTCAAAAGGAAGCCAAAGGTGTTACAGGTGTGTTCCACTGCTACTCAGGCAGCTTAGAGACTGCTAAAGAATTTGCCAAACTTGGCTGGTATTTTGGTTTTGGAGGCAGTACTACTTTTAAAAACTCCAAAAAAGCCAGAGAGGTTTTGGCCTGGGTTCCGGAAGAACGTCTTTTATTCGAAACTGATTCCCCTTATATGACTCCGGTACCTTTTCGGGGAAAAAGAAATAAACCAACCTTTACGGAACTGGTTGTGAAAAATGCCGCGGAGCTAAGAAACACCACGGTGGATGAACTCATAAAAAGTTCCACAAAAAATGTAAAAAAACTGTTTTTTAGGGTAAAATAGGGTGTAAAAGTCACGAATTTTTCACAAAAAATTCGTGACTTTTTGTACACTTTTATTACCAGGTAATAACGCAAGTTTGACACGAAAAACCCCCAATGGTAGAATAGAACCGCTTTCCTAAGGAGGTATGTTAATGTTAAACAACAAAAAATTTCAACATTCCTACAGGATGATAGTTGCTGTTCTTTTAGTCCTCTCTTCGGTTAACTTTTTAGGCTTTGCAGTTGCACCTAAAAATATTACCGTTGTTGCAGACGGACAAACTACCACCATCTCCACAAGAGCTCTGACCACGAAGGGTGCTTTGGAAGAAGCAGGTATAGTACTCGGTCAGTCAGATGGATATGATATCTTAAATAGCTCAAGATTAGAAGATGGATCCAGAATCGAAGTTATTCGCGCAATGCCAATTAAAGTTTGGCGCAATGGTAGAGCAACAGATTATTCTATAGGACGCAAGACAGTAAAAGAGGCACTTGATGCCATGGGGATCAGTTATGGCGGAAATAAAGTTTATCCGGCCCTTAGTTCTCCGGTTACTCCGGGTATGACAATTAATATTCTTGGTCAGGATTCCGAAGTGCAAACTGCAGTTAAGGAAATTCCTTATGCTGTGAAATTGAAAAATAACGACAATCTGCCCAGAGGCAGAAGAAATGTTATTTCCCCCGGCAAAAACGGTCAGGCCAAAGTTACCTATAAGGTAGTGAATGTAGGCAGCCGTCAATTTAACAGGGAAGTTTGCCAGGAAGTTATTACTCCTGCTGTTGCTGAAATAGTAGAAGTAGGAACCGGCGCTAACGTTAATATGTTAGAAACAAGCCGTGGTTTTGTCAGATACAAGAATGTAAGACAAATGGAAGCTACTGCTTATACTTTGGCAGAGGGCAATGGTGATGGGGTTACTTCCATCGGCATAGTTCCTTATCATGGTATTATTGCTGTGGATCCTTCCGAGATTCCTTATGGAACCAAGGTTTATATTCCCGGTTATGGTTTTGCTATGGCCGGTGATTGCGGTGGAGCTATTCGCGGTAACCGTATTGATTTATTTATGGATAGTTATAATGATGCAATACAGTGGGGTCGACGAACTGTCGACATGTATATCTTAGAACAATAAAGGAGAATGCCTTGTTAAAGGAAGTACTGGTTGTAGAGGGAAAGATGGACACTGTGGCAATAAAAAAGGCAGTAGATGCCGAAACTATTGAAACAGGTGGTTTTACTCTGGCACCCAATACTTTGGCAAAGATTAAGGCAGCCTATGAAAAGCGTGGTATTATTATTCTTACAGACCCTGATAGGGCCGGTGAGAGGATTCGCACCTATTTGACGGAACGTTTTCCCAAGGCGGGACAGGCTTTTGTCCCCAGGGAAGATGCTATCGGGAACAATGACCTGGGTATTGAACAGGCTAGTCCTGAAGCTATAAGAGCGGCTCTGTCCAAGGTGCATTATCAAGAAATTAAGCCCCGGATGGAATTTACCAACCGGGACTTATTTTTATCCGGATTAAACGGATCGCCTATGGCTGCAGAAGGTCGTGCCAAGTTAGGGGCTATTTTGGGTTTAGGTTACGGCAATGCTAAGCAATTGCTGAACAGGCTGAATAACTATGGTATTACTCGTGATGAGTTCGATGCCGCAGTAAAGTTGTTATAGTGTAAAGAGCTTCGGTCACACTAAAAGGTTGGTCACTCTCCCGAATGGCATTCCGCCACGTCCTGGTCGAGCCTGTCCAACCAGTTTAGTGCTCCCTCGCTTATTGAATAACGTACATTGTATTTAAGGAGATTTTATGGAACAGCCGATTATTGCTCGGAGAGAAGTTACAAAGTATATATTAGAAGCTTTTGGTCACAGAGCCAAAAAAAAGTTGGGACAGAATTTTTTGGTAGACGAAAAGGTTGTGGAGTCTATAGCTGCTGCTACAGAGTGCGGACCCGGTGACATCGTTCTGGAAATCGGCCCGGGCATCGGGACACTGACTCAGGCATTAGCTATGAGGGGAGCCCAGGTTAAGGCTGTAGAGCTGGACTCTGACCTGGTTAAGGTCATGGGCAAGACTTTAGAGGGCTATGACAATATTGAAATTATTAATGCTGATATTTTGAAAACGGATATTTTAAAGTTAGTTGGCAAGGAAGAATTTACAGTGGCGGCAAATTTACCCTACTATATTACTACGCCGATTATTTTTGCCCTTTTGGAACAGCATTTGCCTATTAAGAGGCTGGTTATGATGGTACAGAAGGAAGTTGCAGAAAGAATAGTGGCTGTGCCGGGAGGCAAGGACTACGGGGCTTTGACTGTAGCTATGCAATACTATACAGAACCAAAGCTTCTTTGTACTGTGCCGGCTAAAGCTTTTATGCCGGCTCCTCATGTGGAGTCCGCTGTTTTAGTTTGCGAGAGACGGGCTAAAGCTCCCATAGATGTGGATGAGGCAACATTTTTCAAAGTAGTGCGAGGGGCTTTTTCGGTCCGCCGCAAGATGCTGAGCAATGCTCTGAAAAATATGGGACTAACAGGAGAATTTGTCAGTGCCTGGCTGGAACGTGCCGGTATCGACGGCAAACGCCGGGGTGAAACTCTGACCATCGAAGAATTCGGAGTTTTAGCTAATACGTTTAAATAAAAAGTCGCTCCTGCCGGAGCGACTTTTTTAACTTATATGTTTTGTTGAGGATTGGTGAAGCCACGACCCAGTACATCGTTGGCGTCCTGGACAATAACGAAAGCCATAGGGTCCGCCTCATGAATGAGCCGTTTAATCTTGGCAAGCTGTGTCAGCTTAACTACAACAAAGAGTACTTTACGCTCTTTTTTAGTATAGGCACCTTCACCATAAAGATAGGTAACACCCCGGTCAGCTTCTTTCATGATACTGGCGGCAATGACCTCCGGTTCATCTGTAATAATAAGCAGGGACTTCTTATAATCAAAACCTACCATAAATACATTGGTAATCTTGAAAGTAATGAAAAAAAGAATTAAGCTATAAAGGGCCGGAGTTATGCCATAAAGAAAGGCACCAAAAACCAATAAAAGAGTACCTAACACAAAATTTGTAACGCTGACGCTAATATTATAGTACTTGGTCATCATAAACCCTATAATATCAGTTCCACCACTGGAGGCACCTACACGGTAAACCATAGCGGCTCCGATACCATTAAAAATACCGGCGGCCAGACAGGACAGAAGCTGGTCAGGCACATAAGATGTAGCTATTAAAAAATCCGTTGCTTTTAGGGCAACAGAAAAAAATAAAGAGCAAAACACAGTGCTGACAAAAAAGCTCCTGCTAAAATGCCGGTAAGCCACAACATATAAAGGAATGTTTAATATTATGTTAGTAAGATAAACAGGTAAGCCAAAAAGATAGTATAAAATAAGGGCAATACCGGAAATACCTCCGCTGAGAAAATGGTGCTGGAGGTAAAAAGCATTAATAGAAGCTGCCATACAGAAGCAGCCCAGGATAATCATTATGTATTTGAACCAAAATCTATATAAGTATTTTTTAATAAAAGACATGACCAACACCCCTCCTTTTTCCTATGGTAGTGATATTGTAACATTATTTATGAAACTAAGCTAGTAGGGAGTGGAATAATCTAAAAGCTGTTACAAAAAAGGCGAAATTCGAACATTTTACTATAAAAAAGCAAAAAGTTCGCTTTTTCCCTTGCTACCAGACGAAATACACGTTAAAATAATATAGTATACAAAAAACAATTTTTCAAAGGTGAAAAAATGAGAGAAATTGCATACGGAAAAATCAATCTGGGCTTGTCGGTAGGGGGCATGCGTTCTGACAGCTATCACAACGTGGATATGGTCATGCAGACTATTTCTTTTGCAGACTATTTGGATTTCACGGCAGCTGATGGTTTTCAGCTTACTTGCGATGACCTTAGTTTGCCTTGCGACAAACACAATCTGGCTTATAAGGCTGCCATGCTTATGAGTAGAGCTACAGGCCACAAGCCGGAGGTTAAAATACACATAACAAAAAGAATTTTTCAGGCAGCAGGTTTAGCCGGCGGCAGCACAGACGGAGCGGCAGTACTCCGAGGGTTGAATAAATTGTGGCAGACCGGTCTGACAGACAGAGAATTGGAAAAACTGGCTGAAGAATTAGGCAGTGATGTTCCTTTCTGCATAAAGGGCGGTACTGTTAGGGCTACAGGCCGGGGAGAGATTTTGTCACCTTTGCCTGATGTTCCAAAGCTGTGGTTGGTTTTGGCCAAACCACGTAATTTGGCAGTATCGACACCCTGGGTTTACAAGAATTTTCAACAAGAGGCGGTACTAAAGCCAACCAATGAAGAGGCTATAATTCAAGCAATCAAAGAAGGAAACAGGCAGGAATTGCTGAAGTATATGAGCAACGATTTGGAAACAGTTACCTTACCAGCCTATCCCATTCTTAAAGATATAAAAAGC
>Ga0160425_1001896_pt1 | contig 18087 bp, 13 predicted proteins | sample BioMet8_FD_108193 | JGI IMG/M metagenome (GOLD analysis project Ga0160425, IMG submission 108193) | Microbial communities from bioreactor (seeded with sewage sludge) at Lawrence Berkeley National Lab, California, USA - Biofuel... | ecosystem: Engineered > Bioreactor > Anaerobic > Unclassified ...
CGGAACGCGCGGTACTCGGCCGGGCCGAAGACCGCGAAGCTCTCGCCTCCGTCCGAGGGGCGGCGGCAGGCGGCGACGCCGACGCCGGCCGTGTTCAGCGCGTCGATCGTCATGTCGAGATAGCCCGAGGACTCGAGGCGCGTCGTGCTCGCGACGCGGGACACGCCGTCCAGCATCGGCAGCGCGAACAGCAGCCCCGTGAAAAACTGGCTCGAGACGTTCCCCGGCAGGCGGTATTCGCCGGGATACAGCGTACCCTTCACCGTGATCGTCCCGTCCTTTTGGACAAAGGAGACGCCCTTCTCCGCGAACAGCGCCTCATACGGCTGCATCGGCCGCTCCATCAGCCGCCCGCGGCCGGTAAAGACGCCGCCTCCGGCGACCGCCAGCGCGACCGGGATGAGAAACCGCAGCGTGGAGCCGGACTCCCCGCAGTCGAGGCGGGGCGGCTCTGGGAATTCGGGACGGGCGCCGCCGTGAAAAACGCCCCGGACGAGAAGCCTGTCGTCCTCCCGCGCGAACCGGGCGCCGAGCGCCTCCATACAGCGCATGGTCGCCAGAACGTCCTGCGACAGGGAGAGTCCGGCGATCTCGCTCTCGCCGTCGGTCAGCGAGGCCGCGATGAGCAGCCGGTGCGCCTGAGACTTCGACGGCGGCGGCGTCACCTCGCCGCGCAGGAGGCGCGGCGTGATTTCCATATCCATGACAAATTCCTCACAATTGTTCAAAAAGCTCCGCGAGCGGGATTGAAACGGCCTCGGCCTCGCCGATCCGACGCAGGAAAATGAAGCGGATCTCGCCGCCGAGCGTCTTTTTGTCGATCCGCATGGTCTCCTCAAGCGCCTCGCGCGGGGCGTCGATCTCGGTCGGAAGCCCGAAAACGCGCAGGATCTCCCCGATCCGCGCGGCCGTGCCGGGCTCCGTCACGCCCAGGCGCTCGCCCAGGCGCGCCGCCGAGATCATCCCGGCCGCGACGGCCTCGCCGTGCGTATAGGTCTCGTAGCGGTAATATTTTTCGTAGACGTGGCCGAAGGTGTGGCCGAAATTGAGCAGCATCCGCTCGCCGGTGTCGCGCTCGTCGCGCTCGACCGTTTTGCGCTTCCAGTCGCAGCAGACGGCGTCCACGGATTCGATCTCCGCCATGACGCCCGCGCGCGAGCCGCAGGCGAGCAGCCGGCGGAAAAACGGCTCGTCGAAGATGCAGCCGTATTTGACGACCTCGGCCATTCCGTCGGAAAACGTGCGGTCGGGCAGCGAGGCGAGCGCGCCGGTGTCCATCAGCACGAGCTTCGGCTGATAGAAGCAGCCGGCGAGGTTCTTCCCGGCGTCCAGATCGACCGCGACCTTGCCGCCGATGGACGAGTCCACCTGCGCGAGCAGCGTGGTGGGCAGCTGGATAAGGTCCACGCCGCGCAGCAGCGTCGCCGCAGCGAAGCCCGCGAGGTCGCCGACGACGCCGCCGCCCAGAGCGGCCACGGCGTCCGCGCGCGTCAGGCCGAACGAGGCCATCTGCTCCCAGAGCCGCGCGAGCATCGCGGGACTTTTGCTCTTCTCCCCGGCGGGGACGGTCAGCAGCGCGGCGTCGAAGCCGGCGCCGCGCAGGCTCTCCAGCACGGTCCCGCCGAGGAGCGGCGCGACGTTCGAGTCGGTCACAACGGCGATCTTTCTGCCCCGGAGCACCCTCGCGGCCTCCGGCCCCGTTTGGGAGAGGAGGCCGCCCCCGATCTTGATTTCATAGCTCCGTCCGGGGAGCGAAACGCGAATGACAGACACGATTATTCCTTCTTTTCACCCGGCTGCGGGGCGCCGGAGACGGCGGCGGCAGCGACGGGCTCCTCTTTTTTCGGCTCCTCCAGCGGAGGCAGCTCCTCGACGGTGCGGATGCCGAAGTAGTCCCCGGTGCGGTCGGAAAAGCCCTTTTTCCGGACGCCGCGCGAGACGGCGTCGCTGACGAGCATGTAGATGACGGCAAAGACCGGCACGCCCAGGATCATTCCCCAGAAGCCGAACAGGCCGCTGCCGATCGTGATGGAGACGAGCACCCAGAAGCCGGAAATGCCGACGTTGTCGCTGAGGATTCTCGGACCGAGCACGTTGCCGTCGAACTGCTGGAGAACAAAGACGAAGATGATGAAATAGAACGCCTTGAGCGGATCGACGAGCAGGATCAGCAGCGCGCTCGGCACGGCGCCGATGATCGGCCCGAAATACGGGATGACGTTCGTGACGCCGACGATCGTGGCGACCAGCACGGCGTAGGGCAGGCGCAGGATCAGGTTTCCGATGTAGCAGAGGATGCCGATGATGAGCGAATCGAGCAGCTTGCCGATGATGAAGCCGTTGAAGATGCGGTTGCAGCGGCGGCCGAGGTCCATGATGTGGTCGGCGCGCGCGGGCTTCCAGACGGCGGCGATGATCTTCTTGGTCTGCGCGAGGAATTTATCCTTGGAAAGCAGCACGTACACCGAGACGATGATGCCGATGACCATGCACACGATCTCGCGCACCACCGAGAAAACCGAGGTCGTCACCGTGACGACGAGCTTCTGCACGTCGGCTAGCAGGTTGTTGTTGACCCAGTTCTCGAGGTAATCGTAGCCCTTTTGCATGACGTTGTCGGCATAGGACTTGATGTCGGGATTGTCCTCGAGAATGTTCAGCACCCAGTTTTCAACGCTTTTATAGTACATCGGCATATTGTTGACGATGCCGGTGACGCTTGCGACGATCTGCGGCACGACCATCGCGATGAAGCCGTAGACCAGCGCGAACGCGATGGCGAACGCGAACAGGATGCCGACCACGCGGCTGAACCGGCGCGCGCCGCGCTCCCTGCGGCCGTGGCGGAGCAGCGCCGGGACGAGCAGCTTGTCGATGAATTTGACGAACGGGTTGAGCAGGAAGGCGAATACAAAGCCGTAGATCAGAGACGCGGCGATGTGCAGAAACGCCGAAACTGCGCTGGAAAAGACGCCGAGATTGGTGAAAAACAGAATACAGGCGATGCAGACGCAGGCGATGCTCAAAATGGTCAGCGAGCCGCGCGGAAATTCCCGTTTTTCGTGCATATGATGTCTTCCCTCTCACGATAATTTCTTTTAACGTACCACAGATGCCGCGCTCCGTCAAGAACTCCCGGCTTACGCGTTGTCCGCGAAGCCGCGCAGGAGCGCGATCTCGCGCGCGTAGCCCGGCAGCTCGTTGGGCGTCTCGAGCAGCATCGGCAGGCCCCGCAGAGCCGGGTGCCTGACGACGCGGCGGAACGTATCCAGCCCGAGCGTGCCCTCGCCGAGGCAGGCGTGGCGGTCCTTATGGCTGCCGGGCGGGTTTTTGCTGTCGTTTACGTGCAGCGCGCGGAGCCTCCCGAGGCCGATGACGCGGTCGAACTCGGTCAGCATGCCGTCCAGGTCGCCTATTATGTCGTATCCCGCGTCGGAGACGTGGCAGGTGTCCAGGCACACGCCCAGACGCCCGCCCATGTCAGCGCGGTCGAGAATCTCGCGCAGCTCCTCGAAGCGGCCGCCGATCTCGCTGCCCTTGCCGGACATCGTCTCGAGCAGGACGACGGTTTGCCGCTCCGGCGTCATCACCCGCCCGAGCGCCGAGGCGATCAGGGCGATGCCTGCCTCCGTCCCCTGCCCGACGTGGCTGCCGGGATGGAAGTTGTAAAAGCTGCCCGGCACCTGCCCGAGCCGGTCTAGGTCGTCGGCCATCGTCTCCAGGGCGAATGTCCTGACGCGCTCGTCGGCGGAGCAGGGATTGATCGTGTACGGCGCGTGCGCCACGACGGAGCCGAAGCCGTTATCCCGCATCAGCGCGCAGAGCGCCGCCGCGTCCGCCGGATCGGGGGCCTTCGCCCGCCCGCCGCGCGGATTGCGCGTGAAGAACTGGAACGTGTTCGCGCCGATCTCCAGCGCCGTCCGGCCCATCGCGAGGTACCCGCCGGCGGAGGAGAGATGACATCCCGCAAAAAGCATAAATTCACCGCTCTCTTTTTGTCTATGATACCATACGGCCCGCCGATATTCCACATTTCTTTTCCGCCGCTTTGCTTTTTCTCCATAAAATGCTACAATGATTCCGGAGGTGGGTTTCATGGCAAAATCCGACCGGCAAAAGCTCAAGCTGCTCGCGCTGCGGGATTATTTCACGCAGCAGACCGACGAAAACCATCCGGCCCCGATGGCCGCGATCCTCTCGCATCTCGCGTCGCTCGGCATCCCCGCCGAGCGCAAGAGCATCTACGACGACGTGGCGCTCCTGCGGGACTACGGCATGGATCTCGTGCTGAGAAAGGGCAAAAACGGCGGCTATTTTCTCGCCTCCAGGGATTTCGAGCTGCCGGAGCTGAAGCTGCTCGTGGACGCCGTCCAGTCCAGCCGCTTCCTGACGGAACGCAAATCGATCCAGCTGATCGGCAAGCTCGAGCGGCTCGGCAGCGCCTGGGAGGCGGGCAGCCTGCGGCGGCAGGTCGTCGTCTCCGGCCGCGTGAAAAACATGAGCGAGAGCATCTATTACAACGTCGACCGCATCCACGAGGCGCTCGCCGCGAACAGCGGTGTCACCTTCCGCTATTTCGACTACGCGCCCGACGGCAGCCGCAGCTACCGCGAGGGGCGGCGGGAGGCCGATCCGATCGCCCTCTGCTGGGCGGACGAGAATTATTATCTGATCTCCGACACCGTCAGCCACGGCATCACGCACTACCGCGTGGACAAGATGGACCGCATCGCGCTCACCGGCAAGCCCTGCCGCGACACGCCCGAGCGCCGTTCGCTCCGGCTCACCGACTACGCGCGGTCCGTCTTTTCAATGTACGGCGGCGAGATCGAGAACGTCCGGATGCGCTTCCACAACTCGCTCGCGGGCGTCGTGCTCGACCGCTTCGGCCACGACAGCATCCTCACGCCGGACGGGCCGGAGCACTTCACCTTCACGGCCGCCGTGGCCGTCTCGCCGATGTTTTTGAGCTGGATCGCGGGCTTCGGCGCGCGCGCGAAGATTCTCTTTCCCGATTCCGTCGCGGCGCAGTACCAGGCGCTGCTCCGCGAGAGCCTTGCGCAGTATGAAAAATAAACGAGGCCCCGTGCTTTCGCACGGGGCCTCCTGTCTTACAGGCTGAGAATGCGGTCCGCCGCGGGCGAGAGCGCCTCGGCGCGGGCGTCCTCGATTTTTCCCTCGTCGAACAGCTCTGCCAGCTTCGGGTCGATCGGCAGCCGCGCGAGGATCGGCACGCCGAATTCCTTCGCGAGCTCTCCGAGATGGCTTTTTCCGAAAATCTCGACGCGCTTTCCGCAGTCGGGGCATTCGAAATAGCTGTAGTTCTCCACGAAGCCGATCACCGGGACGTTCATCATCCGCGCCATGTTGACAGCCTTGGAGACGATCATGCCGACCAGGTCCTGCGGGCTGGAGACGATGATGACGCCGTCGAGCGGCAGGGACTGGAACACGGTCAGCGGAACGTCGCCGGTGCCCGGCGGCATGTCGACGAACATATAGTCCACGTCGCCCCAGATGACGTCGGTCCAGAACTGCTTGACCGCGCCGCCGAGGATCGGCCCGCGCCAGAGCACAGGCGAGGTGGCGTCGTCGAGCAGCAGATTGATGGACATGATCTGCACGCCGCCGCTTGACACGGCGGGCAGGATGCCGTCCTCCTGCGCGGCGATGCAGCGCTCCGCGCCGAATGCCTTCGGGATGGACGGACCGGTGATGTCCGCGTCGAGGATGGCCGTCGACTTGCCGCGGCGGGCCAGCTCGCACGCGAGCAGGGACGTGACCGTGGATTTGCCGACGCCTCCCTTGCCGGAGACGACGGCGATGACTTTCTTCACATGGGACTTGGGGTTCGCGGCGGCAAGCAGGCTTTCGCTCTCGCGCTTTTCGCAGCTTTCGCCGCATTCGCTGCAGTTGCCGGAGCAGGATTCACTCATGACAGACTCCTTCTGCGCCGTGGCGCATCTTTTTTTCTATTCTAAAATAGTTTTCGGCAAATGTCAAGAACTCACCGTTGCGACGACCCAGGCCTTGCCGAACGCGAACACCTCGCGCAGCAGGTAGTTGAGCATCAGGATGCGCGGCGTCGTGCGGCTCGCCCAGCCGGACGGCTCCAGCCCCAGCGTGCGCGCGATGTATTCCGCGCGGCAGAGGTGAAATTCGCTCGTGACGATCAGCGGACGCTCCGCGTTTAGGCCGATCGAGCGCGCGAGCGCGGCGGAATTGGTCAGGTTTTCGCGCGTATTGGAGGACGCCTCCTCCTTCAGAACGCGCTCCATGACCGCGCCCTTCGCCTCGAGATAATCGTACATGACGGCGGCCTCGCTGCGCTTCTCGTCGCTTCCCTGCCCGCCCGACAAAATGATCGTCATGCCAGGGCATTTCTTCTGCAGCGCCATCGCGGCGTCGAGCCGCTCGCGCAGCGTGCGCGAGGGCCTGTCGCCCTGGATCTGCGCGCCCAGCACGACCGCGTAGGACGCGCTCTGATCCGGCTGCTGCGTGACGCGGCCGGACCAGCCGATCACGGCCATGCCGATCACAAGCGCCGCGAGGCTCACGGCAGCAACCGTGCGGATCGCGTTCCGCAGGCCCTTTTTCCAGCCGTTCCGGCCGCAGAGCCAGTCCAGCAGGCAGAGAAAGCCGTAGCCCATCGCGCAGATGCCCGTCATGCCGATATGATACGGCAGCAGGATCAAAACGACACCCAAAACCAGCAGCGCGGCGCCGCACCAGACTCTTTTCATGTTTCCTCCTGCTGTGACGACAGCTCTTCCCATCGCCCGTACAGCTCCGAAAGCGCCGCCTCGGCGGCCTCCTTCTCCTCCATCAGGCGCGAAAGCTCCTGATAATCGGACGCGGCGGCCTCGATGAGAGGGTCGTAGGCCGCGGCGGCGAGCTCCTGCTTCTCGATCTCCCGCTCGAGGCGGGCGATCTGTTTGTCGAGATTCTTCGTGCCGCCCTTCGGCTTCTCCTTCTTCTCCGGGCGGGGCTCGGCGGCCGGACGCGGCGGCCGCTGCTCCTCCTCGCGCGCGCGGACGGCGCGGAATTTCTGATAGCCGAACGGATAGTCGCGAATGACGCCGTCCTCGAGCAGCCAGACGCGCGTGGCGAAGCGGTCGATAAAATAGCGGTCGTGCGAGACGAACAGCAGCGCGCCCTCGTAGTCGTCGAGCGCGCCCTCGATCCACTCGCGCGCGGCGATGTCGAGGTGGTTGGTCGGCTCGTCGAGGACGAGGAAGTTGATCTTCTCGTCCATCAGCATGCAGAGGCGCAGCCGCGACTGCTCGCCGCCCGACAGGGTGGCCACGGTCTTGTAGACGTCGTCCCCGCGGAACAGAAACGCGCCCAGCCGGTCGCGCGCGGACTGGACCGTCATATTTTTCTCGTAGAGCATCGTGTCGAGCAGCGTGCGCTCGGGATGCGCGAAGCGGATGATCTGCGGAAGATACGCGGATTTGACCGACGGGCCGAAGCGCACGCGGCCCTCGCCCGGCTCCTCGCCGAGCAGGATCTTCAGAAACGTCGACTTGCCCGTGCCGTTGTCGCCGAGCAGCGCGATGCGCTCGCCGCCCGCGATGGTCAGCTCCGCGCCGGAGAACAGCGTCCGCTCCCCGTAGCGTTTGCCGAGGCCCTTGATGACCGCGACCTCGTCGCCGTGGAACTCCTTCTCGGCGAAGCGGACGCCGAGACGCTGCTCCTTCTGCGGGCGCTCCGTCTTTTCGATGCGGTCCATCCGGTGCTGGATGGACATGGCGCGGCGGTAGAGCGAGCGGTTGTTGATGCCCCAGCCCTTCATGCGCTCGACCGTATAGCCGAGCTGGCCGAGCTTGGCCTGCTCCTGCTCGTACTGGCGAAGCTGCAGCTCGTAGCGGCGTTCCTTTTCTTCGGCGTAGAACGAGTAGTTGCCGGAATAGAACTCCGCCTTGCCCCCGCGCAGCTCGATCACGCGGTCTGCCACGCGGTCGAGAAAATAGCGGTCGTGCGAGATGGTCAGCACGGTGCCGCGGAAGCGCAGTATATAGTCCTCAAGCCACTCGACGCTCCGGAGATCCAGATGGTTCGTCGGCTCGTCGAGCAGCAGGATGTCCGTCTTTTCAAGGATGAGCCGCGCGAGGTTGACGCGCGTCTTCTCCCCGCCCGAGAGGCCGGAAAACAGCCGCTCCCGCATCTCCTGCGGGATGCCGAGGCCGTTGCAGGTCTTGTCGGTATCCACGTCGGTCTCGTAGCCGCCGCCCGCGGCAAAGCGGGCGGAGAGCTCGTCGTACCGGCGAAGCACCTCCTTCGGCGGATGCTCGGTCATGCGGCTCTCAAGCTCGGCCATCTCCCCGCGGATGGCGCGCAGCTCGCGGAACGCCGCGCGCAGCACGTCCTCCACCGTGTACTCCGGCGGGTAGACCGGGATCTGCGAGATCAGGCCCAGCTTTTTTCCCGGCGCGATCATGACCTCGCCGGCGTCGCAGCCGGTCTCGCCGGTCAGAATCCGGAACAGCGTGGTCTTGCCCGTGCCGTTGCGGCCCAGAATCGCCACGGACTCGCCCTCGTTGACGTCGAACGTCAGCCCGTCGAGCAGGTTGACGTCCACGTCGAAGGACTTCACCAGGTCCTTAACGGAAATATCGATCATGGTTTCTCCTTAAAATCAGCGAATGCGGAGAGAAATTCCTCTCTGGAATAGAGCACGTTCACCGCCTCGAGCAGCGCGTTCGCGCTCATGCGCTCGGGCAGGCGGAGCTCGCGCAGCAGCGCGGCCCGGCGGGCGGCGCTGTCGTCCCGGCCGGAAAAGCCGAGCGCGTAAAAATCGGCCTTTGTGACGGGCTCGGCGGGGCGCGCGGCGCTCTCTCCGTCCAGCTCCGCCCCGGCGTCCCGCAGGGCGCGGAGCAGCACCTCGCCGCTCATACCCTCGACGCCCAGCTTGCCCTCTTTTCCCGGCGCGGCCTTGCGCCGCTCCTTGCCATAAATGTCCGGGATATAGGCGTGCAGCACCCGGTCCTTCGGCAGCGCGCCCCTGAGGTAATTGCGGATGACGAAGCCCGCGCCGTCCGAATCCGTGAGGATGATGAGCCCGCGCTTTTCCGCGACCTGCCGCAGAAAGGCGAGCAGCTTTTTATCGTTCATGACGCCGAAGCCCCGCGTCTCGAATACCGGCGCGTCGACGAGCTGGCGCAGCTTGCCGGCGTCGTACCGGCCCTCGACCAGGATGGCCTGCCTGACGCGGATCATCTGTCCGCCTCCTGCGAGAGCCGGACGAGCAGCAGCTCCAGCAGCCGCTGCGGGTCGCCGCCCGAGCTCTTCATGGCGCGGTCGGTCTCCAGGCACTCGAGCACCGCCCGGTCGCAGAACGGCGCGGAGAGCTTGCGCGCGGCGGTCATTGTCAGCCGCGCCGGATAGTCTCCGATCGAGCAGAGCTTCATCAGCTCGTCGGAGCCTTTGCCGTTCTCCATGAGCACCTTCGCGCAGCGGAGGCGGCGCATCTGCCCGGCGATCGCGCCGAGGATCAGCACCGGCTCCTCCTGCATTTTGAAGAGGTCGCGCAGCTTGCGCAGCGCGCGCTCGAAATCGCCGTCCACCAGCGCGTTGGAGATGTCGAACGTCACGGCGTCGAGCGTGGGCTCGACCACCGCGTCGATGTCCTGCTTCGTGATCGCCTTGCCGGAGGCGTAAGCCGTCAGCTTCATGAGCTCCGAATTCATCGCCGTCATGGAACCGCCGGTCAGAAACGAAAGATAGTCGCACGCGGCGGCGTCGATGTCCTTGCCGTCGGCCATCGCGTGGCGGCGGATCCAGGCGCGCAGCTCCGACGCGCTCTGGCGCGCGAAGCAGACCGCGCATACGTTCTGCTCCATCGCGGCGTACAGCTTTTTGAGCCGCTTGTCCGGCGCGTAGGGCACGGCGTCGTAGACGAAGATCAGGCAGCAGTAATCCGGGATGTCGCCGAGGATCGAGACGAGCTTTTCGCGGTTCGCCTCCGGCTCCTTGTAGAGATCGACGTCGTCGAGCTCCACCACGGTCCGCTCCGCCATCATCGGCATGGCCTCCACCGCGTCGGCCACGGCGTTCCAGTCGAGCGTTTCGGGGGAAAAGCGGTGATAATTGAACTCCTCCGCCGGGCCGGAGAGCAGCTTGCCGCGCAGGCGCTCGAGATAGGCCGTGCGGAGATAGTCCTCCTCGCCGTAAAAGAGATAGCAGCGTCCGAGCTCGCCGGATTTCAGCGCGTCCTTGAGCGCCTGAAAGGCGCTATCGTCCGTTTTCGTTCGTTTCGCCACTTTTTTCCCTCCTGACGGTGATATTCCCGCACCGGTCGGTGCGCCGGACCGCCGCGCCGGCGGCCTGGATTCTCGCGATCGTGCCGGGGTTCGGGTGGCCGTAGCCGTTTTCGCCCACCGAGACGAGCACCGTTTCCGGCCCGGCCTCGGCCAGCAGCGCCGCGCCCGTCGAGGTGCGCGCGCCGTGGTGCCCGGCCACGAGAACGTCGGTGCCGGAAAGGTCGTGGGACGACAGCAGCGCCGTCTCGCCGTCCTCGCCGAGATCGCCGGTGACGAGGGCCGAGAAGTCCCCCGCCGAACAGCGGACGGCCACGGACGCGTCGTTCCCGGTCTCCCCGGCCGCCGGCGCGAAGAGCTCGAGCCGTCCGAAGCCGAACGGCAGCGCGCGGTCCGCGGACACGTAGGCGACGCGCGTGCCCGCCGCCGCGGCGGCGGCCTCGAGCGAGGCGCGGACGCCGGAGTCGTCCGGCGTGTCGGGCAGATACATCGTCCCGACCGGCACGCGGCGCAGAAGCTGGACGATCCCGTTCGTATGATCTCCATCATAATGGCTGACGAGCAAAAAGTCCAGCCCCCGGCGGCCGATCGACTGGAGAAAACGCGCGGCGGTTTCTCCGGCGCTGCCGTCGCTGCCGGCGTTTCCGCCGCAGTCGCTCAGCGCGTTCGCGCCGCCGGACTCCAAATAGACGCTCTGGCCCTGCCCGACGTCCAGCGCGGTCACGGAGAGCGCGGCGCGCGAATACTCCCGCGCGCCGAGGAACAGGCAGACGGCAAACACCGCCGGGACGCACGCGAGCGCAGCGCGCGCCGGTCTCGCGCCCCGTCCGGCGGCCGCCAGCCAGACAGCCGCGAAGAGAAAGACGAGAAAGATTTTCATATACGGCCCCGCGGGATAAACCGCCGCATACGGCACGCGCGAGAGCAGCCCCGCGCCCCACAGAACATAGCGCGCGAGCAGCCTCGCGGGCCACGCGGCGGCAGCGCCGGCAGCGGGCCAGACCGCGGCGAGCAGCGCGGCCGGAAGTCCGAGCGCGAACGCGCCTGTGACGGCCGGAAGCAGCAGCGCGCACGAGACGGGCGAGATCACGGACACAAGCCCGAAATAATACGCCGAGAGCGGCAGCGTCATCGGCGTCACCGCGAGCGAGGCGCAGAAGGGCGCCGCCACGAGCCGGAAAGCCCATCCCGCCGCCGGGTGCCTCCGGTAGAACGCTTTTCGCTTCTCCCTCTCCCACAAAAAGCGATAAACGCGCCCCGAGAACAGGAAAATGCCCGCGACGGCCAGAAACGAGAGCTGCAGGCCGACGTTGGCGGCGACGCGCGGATTCGGCAGCAGCAGGAGCAGCAGCGCGGTCAGGATCGAGGTCGGGGGATCGTTTTCGCGGCCGAGCAGCGGCGCGAGGAGCAGGAGGCTCTGCATGACCGCCGCGCGCACCACGGAGGGCGTCATGCCGACCATCAGCGCGAAGAGCCAGCTCAGCGGCAGCCCGATCAGCGCGCCGAGCGTCCGGTTGGAGCGGAGCAGCAGCAGGATAGTCCCGAGCAGGATCGCCAGATGCATCCCGGAGACCGCGACGCAGTGGCGGATGCCGACGATCGCCATGTCGTTCAGCGCGGCGTAGCCGAGGCCGCTCCGGTCCCCGGTCAGCAGCGCGGCAAGAAACGGCGCCTCGCCGCCGAACGAACGGCCGATCGCCAGCCTCAGCTCATGCGAAAACCAGACGGGCCGCCAGCGGAGCGGCATCTTCTCCGGCCGTTCGGCCGAGAGCGGCCCGCGCGGACTCGCGCGGAAGATCACGCCGTTCGCGGCGTCGTAGATCTCCTCGTCCCCGCGCTCGGCGTCGCCGGTGCGGGCGAGACGCGCGCGGACGGCGACGCGGTCGCCCGGAAGCAGGTCCTCGTCCGCGTCGTCGAGGTAGAGCAGCATGCGGTAGGTCCGCCCGCGCTCGCGGAGCAGCGTTTCGACGGAGCCGCCGTACCGCGTTGCCTTCGGGTAGTCCGCCGCCTCGAGGACAAGCGTCCGCTCCGTCCCGTCCAGCGCGTCCGCCGGGCCGAGATAAACGGTCTGATAGCCGAAGCACCATAAGAGGCCGATCCCGAGCCCGAGGCAGAGCGCCGCCGCGCGGCGCAGCGCTTTCCGGCGCGTCAGAGCGCACAAAAGCCCGCCCGCCGCGAGCAGCGCGCCGGGCAGCCGGACGTTTTGCGCCGGGAAGAGATAGGCGCAGAGCAGACACGCGCCGGCAAATCCGCCGGCGAACCAGGCCAGCTTCCGCATGGCGCTTCCCCCGTATCGCCGGAAACGCCGGGCAGGCCGACAGCCCGCCCGGCATTCCGGTAAAGATCAGTTGAAAATGCCCATCTGCTTGCCCGCGAGGACGTGGAAGTGCATATGCTTCACGCTCTGGCAGGCCGTCTCGCCGCAGTTGGTGACGACGCGGAAGCCCTCCGCGAAGCCCATTTCCTTCGCGAGCTTCGCGATGACCTCGAAGATATGGGCGATGACGCAGGAATTTTCCGGCGTCACCTCGGCGGCCGAGGCGAAGTGCAGCTTCGGCACGACCAGAAAATGCGTCGGCGCGAGAGGCTGAATATCGTAGAACGCGTAGCAGAGATCGTCCTCATATACCTTTTTCGACGGGATCTTCCCGGCGATGATCTTGCAGAACAGGCAGTCGTCCATTTCAATATGCTTCCTTTCTCAAAGTCCGAGCTTTTCGGCGACGAAATCGTCCACAACGGCGAGCGCGTCGTCCACCTTCATGGCGTCGCGGCCGCCGCCCATCGCGGAGTCGGGCTTGCCGCCGCCGGAGCCGCCGCAGATTGCGGTGACCTTCCGGATGACGTCGCCGGCCTTCACGCCCGCCTTCACGGCGTTCGCGCCGCAGACCGCGAGGAACGTGATCTTTCCGTCCTGCACCGAGCAGAGCACCGCGACGATGTTGGGCGCCTTGTCGCGCAGGAAATCGCCGGTTTTCCGCAGGCCGTCGGCCGAACGGTCGCGCATGGTCGCGGTCAGCACCCGCAGGCTGCCCACGGGCTTGGCGGAGATCAGGAAGCGTTCGGCCTCGGAGTTGAGCTCGCGCAGCTGGAACACGTCCACCGCGCGGCGAAGCTCGCGGGCCTCCTCCATCTGCTGCGTGACCTTCTCGACGAGCTGGCTGTGCTTGACCTTCAGCGCGTCGGCGGCGGAGGAGAGCAGCGAGCGGTCCTCGCGCATCGCCCGCAGGCATTCGCGGCCCGTGACGGCCTCGATGCGCCGGACGCCGGAGGCAACGGAGCCCTCGCTGACCAGCTGGAACGAGCCAACCTTGGCCGTGTTGTCCAGGTGCGTGCCGCCGCAGAACTCGATGGAGTAGCCGCCCATGTCGACCACGCGGACGACCGCGCCGTACTTTTCGCCGAACAGCGCCACGGCGCCCTTTTTGCGGGCCTCCTCGATCGGCAGCTCGTCCACATGGACGGGGTAGCCCTCGAGCACGGCGTCGTTGACCAGCTCTTCGACCTTCCGCAGCTCCTCGGGCGTCACCGCGGAGAAGTGCGTGAAGTCGAAGCGGAGCCGGTCGGGCTCCACGAGGGAGCCGGCCTGCTGGACGTGGTCGCCCAGCACGGTGCGCAGCGCCTTGTCGAGCAGGTGCGTCGCGGAGTGCGCGCGCATGATCGCGCGGCGGCGCTCGGCGGAGACGGAAGCCTCGGCCGTGTTGCCGACCTCGATCTCCCCGTGCTCCATCACGCCGTGGTGCAGGAATTTGCCGCCCTTGTCCTTCTGTACGTCGGACACGAGGAACGAGCTCTCCCCCACGCGGATGACGCCGTGGTCGGCCACCTGGCCGCCCATCTCGGCGTAAAACGGCGTTCTGTCGAGGACGACGATGCCCTTCTGGCCCTCGCGCAGGCTCTCGGCAAGCTCGCCCTCGGCGACCAGCGCGAGGATCGTGCCGTCGTCGGTCAGCCTGTCGTAGCCGGTAAACTTTGTCGGCGTCGTGTCGAGGCCGAGATCTATGCCGGCCCAGGCGAGGTCGCCCAGCGCCTCGCGCGCCTTGCGCGCGCGCACGCGCTGTTCCTCCATCAGGGCGTCGAAGCCCGCGCGGTCGACGCTCATGCCCTCCTCGGAGAGCATCTCGGAGGTAAGGTCGATCGGGAAGCCGTAGGTGTCGTAGAGCTTGAAGGCGTCCGCGCCGGAGAAGGTCTTTTCGCCGCGCGTCTTGTGGGCGGCGAGCAGGTCGGCGTAGATTCGCATGCCGCCGTCGATCGTCCGGGCGAAGTTCTCCTCCTCCATCTGGATGACCTGCGTGATATAGGTCTGCTTCTCGCGCAGCTCGGGATACTGGCACTCGTTCTCGTGCACGACGGTGTCGACGACCTGATAGAGGAACGGCTCGTTCACGCCGAGCAGCTTGCCGTGCCGCGCCGCGCGGCGCAGCAGGCGGCGCAGGACGTAGCCGCGGCCCTCGTTGGAGGGGCGGACGCCGTCGCAGATCATGAACGTCGCCGAGCGGATGTGGTCGGTGATGACGCGCAGGGACACGTCCATTTTGTTGGTCTGGCCGTAGCGCGCGCCGGTCAGCTCGGTCACCTTGCGGGTGATGTTCATGACCGTGTCCACGTCGAACAGGGAGTCCACGTCCTGGCAGACCACGGCCAGGCGCTCGAGGCCCATGCCGGTGTCGATGTTCTTGTGGGCGAGCTCGGTGTAGTTGCCCTGACCGTCGTTGTTGAACTGGGAGAACACGACGTTCCAGACCTCGATATAGCGGTCGCAGTCGCAGCCGACGGTGCAGGTGGGCTTGCCGCAGCCGTACTTTTCGCCGCGGTCGTAGTAGATCTCGGAGCAGGGGCCGCACGGGCCGGAGCCGTGCTCCCAGAAGTTGTCCTCCTTGCCGAAGCGGAAGATGCGCTCGGCGGGAACGCCGACGACGTCGCGCCAGATGTTGAACGCCTCGTCGTCGTCGAGATAGACCGAGGGATAGAGCCGCTCGGGGTCGAGGCCGACCCACTCCGGCGAGGTCAGAAACTCCCACGCCCAGGGAATGGCTTCCATCTTGAAGTAATCGCCGAAGGAGAAGTTGCCGAGCATCTCAAAGTAGGTGCCGTGGCGGGCGGTGTGGCCGATGTTCTCGATGTCGCCCGTGCGGATGCACTTCTGGCAGGTGCACACGCGGTGGCGCGGCGGCTCCTTCTCGCCGGTGAAGTAGGGCTTCATCGGCGCCATGCCGGCGTTGATGAGCAGCAGCGACGCGTCGTTCTGCGGGATCAGGGAGAAGCTGGGCAGCCGCAGGTGGCCCTTCGTCTCAAAAAAGGCGAGGAACATCTCCCGCAGCTCGTTGAGCCCGTATTTTTTCTGTGCCATAGAGAGGCCTCCGTTTTTCTGGAACCGCCGCGCAAAAACAAAAAGCTCCGCCCAGCACAGGGGCGAAGCTTCCTTCACGGTACCACCCTGATTGCCGGGAAACCCGGCGTCTCAGCCATCCGCTATCGGGGATGAACCGGGCCGCTCGTCGCGGTCTGCTTGGAAGTGGCCGCAGAGGTTCCGGACCGGGGAGCTCGCACCGTCCTCCCCTCGCTTCGGCCTTCCGATCTGCTTGTTTCCGCATGGCGTTCCGATATTTCGTGATTATTTTAGCATATTCCTATCTTTTGTCAACAGTTTTTATCTGCCCGAAAGCTCCGCGGCGCGCCGCAGGATCGACCCCTCCGGCACCTGCCGCGGCAGGCGCGCATGGAGGATCATCTCCGGCGTCCGCGCGACGGGAACACGCTCGCCGCTTTCGTCCGTCATGGGCGGCACGGTCAGGGAAAACGGCCTGAGATCCGGCCCGACCAGCTCCAGCTCGTCGCCCTCGGCGAACTTGTTGCGCAGGCTCAGCACCGCCGAGCCGTCCGGCGCGCAGGAGACGACGACCGCGGCGACCTGCCACTCGCGGATATAGCGGGAGCTTTCGGTGTACTGGCCGGGCTCGCCGTAGTAGAAGCCGGTCGAATAGCGCCGGTGGCTGACGCGCTCCACCTCGCCGCGCCAGACCGGGTCCGGCGCGCGGCCCGCGGCCGCGTCGTCGAGGCAGTGGCGGTACGCGCCGGTGACGATCGCGGCGTAGTAGCCGGACTTCGCGCGGCCCTCGATCTTCAGGCAGTCCACCCCGGCGTCGATCAGGTCGCCCAGGTGGTCGATCATGCACATGTCGCGCGAGTTGAGGATATAGGTTCCCTTCTCGTCCTCGAACACCGGGAAATACTCGCCCGGGCGTTTCTCCTCCACGAGCGCGTACTGATACCGGCACGGCTGCGCGCAGGCGCCGCGCGCCGAATCCCGTCCGGTCATATAGTTCGAGAGCACGCACCGGCCCGAGTAGGAGACGCACATCGCGCCGTGGACGAACGTCTCCAGCTCCAGTGCCGGCGGCGTTTTTTCACGGATCTCGCGGATCTCGTCCAGGCCCAGCTCGCGCGCGAGCACGACGCGCTTCGCGCCGAGCTCGTACCACGCCGCCGCGCACGCGTAGTTGCACACGGACACCTGCGTGGAGACGTGCCGCTCGCAGCGCGGGGCGTATTTCTCCGCCATACGGAACGCGCCGAGATCGGCGAGGATCAGCGCGTCCGCGCCGGCGTCGCCGAGCAGCTCGAGATAGGCCGGCAGCTTCGCGGCCTCGTCGTTCCTGGGCATCGTGTTGACGGTCACATGGACGCGGACGCCGTGCGCGTGCGCGTACTTCACGGCGTCGTACAGCTCCCCGTCGGTGAAATTTCCCGCGAAGGAGCGCATCCCGAAGCCGGTGCCCGCGAGATAGACGGCGTCCGCGCCGTACAGCACGGCGAGACGCAGCCGCTCCGGGTTCCCGGCCGGAGCGAGCAGCTCCGGCTTACTGCGCCGCATTGGCGGTCTCCGTTTCCGTGCCGTTTTCCAGGCTGTCGAGGAATTTCTGATGCTCCTCGTAGGTCTCCGAGAAGTGGTGCTTCCCGGTCTTGTCCAGCGCGTAGAAATAGTAGCTCGTGTCCTCGGGATAGAGGGCGGCCTTGAGGCTGGAGATGCCGGGGTTGGAGATCGGGCCGATCGGAAGGCCCGGATATTTGCGGGTGTTATAGGGGCTGTCCACCATCAGGTCGGCGGCGGTCAGCGTGGCCTTGTGCTCGCCGAGCGCGTAGAGCACGGTCGCGTCGATCTCCAGCAGCGGATAGGTCTTGCTGCACAGGCGGTTGTAGATGACCGAGCTGATCGTCGTGGACTCCGAGGTGGAGGCGCTCTCCTTCTCGATCAGGGAGGCGACAATGACGATCTTGTTCATGTCCATCATCCCGTCGGCGATCTCGCTTTCGCTGAAGCCGCCGGCCTGCATCTTCGTCTTGAGGCGGGCGTTGAGATCGTCCACGGCGGCGCGCATCTCCTCGTCGTACTTCTTGTCGAAGTTCTTGAGGAACTTGTCGAGCACGTTGACGGGATCGTCTCCGACGTAGAATTCATAGGTGTCCGGGAACAGATAGCCCTCGAGCCGGTTCTTCTCGCCGTACTCGATGTCCTTGAGGAAATCGTAGCCGAAATCGTGGTTGGCCGCGGTGTCGTCGAGCTGCGTCTCGGTGCAGACGCCCTTCTTGACGAGCAGCTCAAAGATCTGGCTGCAATCGTAGCCCTCCGGCACGACCACAGAGACGGTCGCCCGGTTGTCGGACGTGCTGATCATGCCGTTGATCAGCGCGTGATAGTCGTAGCGGTTGTTGAGCGTATATGTGCCGGGGTCGATCTTCCGATCGGCGTGGGAGAGCCAGCAGTAGGTCCGGAAGAGCCACGGATAGCGGATCAGGCCGCCGCTCTCGAGCTTTTTCGTCACGTCCG
>Ga0160425_1001908_pt1 | contig 18051 bp, 14 predicted proteins | sample BioMet8_FD_108193 | JGI IMG/M metagenome (GOLD analysis project Ga0160425, IMG submission 108193) | Microbial communities from bioreactor (seeded with sewage sludge) at Lawrence Berkeley National Lab, California, USA - Biofuel... | ecosystem: Engineered > Bioreactor > Anaerobic > Unclassified ...
CCGCCTGAACAGCGGGATTGTTGAAGGTTTGAACCGCAAAGTTAATCTGACCGTCAGAAAAGCTTTCGGGTTTCGGTCGCTGGAAATCGCCAAAGTCGCCTTATATCACCAGCTGGGTGACCTGCCGGAACCGCAGTTCACCCATAAATTCTGGTGAAGAGGCAGAATAAAAAAGACGGCGGTCGAGGACGACCGCCGGGGGGCACCCCGCTACTGTTTTTAGGGGAGGGGGCAGCAGCGGGAGAAAGAAAATCAGTCTTGAGAATCTGCCGTCCAATAACCTCTGGCACTGTTATTGGCATCGGTTCCAGTCCCGATCGTTTCACTGGGGAACAGCGTGGCGACATGGCCGTCAATGAAAAGATAGTTCCACATCTTCTTATGGATCGGGGTTGCATAACCATTGGTAACGTCGACTTGCTGTCCGGGATAATTCGTGGTGGAATAGCCGGTGCTCATTGATGGATTATTGACATTGGGACGTTCGACCAGGTCGAGCACTTCGGAGATCCGGGGAATCCGAGTGATTTTGATTCCGGTGATTCCAGTTGGTTTGTTGCTGGACTGTTGGTCATTGCACACCATGGAATAGGTACGGGGATCTTGGTCGCGTCCAGAGGATTGAACCCGTTTCAGCGTATCCATCGGACAGATTTCCCATTTTTGTCCGTAGCCGACAAAGTTGCCCAGTTTTTTATTGGTCATATAGGCGGCAATCTGCTTATCCCAAGTAGAAAAATAGCCACCCGAACTATTCTTGAAATAGGGCAGTCGGTCGTCGTAATCCATCGTATACTGGGAAAATGCCAGCCCCATCTGCTTCATATTATTGATACAGGCACTTTTGCGCGCTACATTCCGGGCTTCATTCAGGCTGGGCAGCAACATGGCTGCCAGAATGGCAATAATTGCGATAACGACCAGAAGCTCTATGAGTGTGAAAAATCCTTCGTGCCAAATGGGTTGCAACTTCATTTTTTTGTCCTCCGAGTAGGCGTTTTATTTTGCTTCCGCTTCTATTTTAATGGCGATTGCTGAATTTGTCTCCCGTTTTTTCCCCGGCTCCTTTGCTTTTTCCTGGTTATTATTTCGGAGACGCTTGCCGATGTTGCAAAGGGTAAAGCCGATGCCGGCGATGAAACCGCCGCAACCGAGAAAACTGAGATGTCCGGTCCAGGTATTGGGCACCAGCGCCAACAGCATAATCAGGACGCCATAGGCAGCACATACTTTGCCCAGGACGGAGTATTGCCGGTGATCGTTGTCGTAATCGCCGCTATGTTCCACCTGCATATCGATGGGGGTTTGCATTTCCCGGAAGAACATATCCAGTTCCACCTTGGTCTTCTGCGCAACGCGGCGATAAAACAGCATCGAGAACAGAAACCAGCCGATGCAGACCAGGGCAATGGCGGCGGTGGTGATGGCCACATTGAGGTCGTTGGCGCCGGCGACAGAAACGGGTCCGGTCCAATGGGCGGCGGTCCAGCGGGCGCCGCCCGTTTGCATGGCTACGGCCACGACAAAACCCAGCAGTGCGGTGCTCCAGGCGGCCCACGGCGGCGTCCGTTTGATGAAAATGCCGAGAAACATCGGGATGGAGAGCGGCAGTCCGGTGCAGGCGGCCGCGAGCAGAATCAGATTGAACAGCGGCATGCTTTTCAAGGTGGAGAAAAACATTCCCATGCCGATGATGATCAGGCCGTTGACGACGGTCAGAATCCGGCCGATTTTCAGCTGACTGCTTTCCGTGGCCTGCGGATTGATGAGCGGCAGATAGAAATTACGGACGAGGAAGCCCGCGTTCCGGTTGAGTCCGGCTTCCATGCCGCCCATGGTGGAGGCGAAAATTCCGCTGACCAGCAATCCCATCATGCCGGCGGGGAGCAGGGTGAACGCCATGGCTACGTAGGAGGCTTCCGACGGCGTATTCAGCGTAGGATACTCGGCGGCCAGATTGGGATGAAGGATGGTGGCGGCCATCGGGGGGATCAGCCAGACGATCGGCATCAGCAGACTGCCGACCACGGAAATCAGGCAGGCTTTCCGGGCATCGCTGCCGTTTTTGACAAAGACGTATTTGACCGCGCCGCCGAGCAGACTGTTCATTTGGATGGTTTGGTTGATGAACAGCGTAATCACGAACAGGACAATAATCGAAGGACTTTCCACCTGGCTCCAGTCGAAATGTTTCGTCGGCAATTTTTCCAGCAGCCCGGAGAGACCGCCGACGGCGGGATGGGCCAGCGTCAGGACGGTCATCAGCACCGTAATGGCGAACACGGTCATGCCCTGAATGAAGTCGCTGGCGACGACCGACCAGGACCCGCCGTGCATCGACAGGAAAGTAACGGTCAGGCCGAGGGCCAGGATCGTCCAGAAAATCTGGACGTGAAAGACGCAGCTCATGAACAGCGCGATCGTATAGAGGCTGATGCCGCCGAAGAGAAAGTTGAAAATCAGCGGAATCCACAGGAAAAACTGTTCGTTTTCCCGTCCGAACCGTTTGAATACCGCTTCGATGGCGGTGACTACCCGCATCTGCCGGAATTTGGCCGCGGTATAGAAATAGGTGATCACGGTGGCGGCAAAGTTGGCAACCGACAGCACCAGCAGGTAGGTTCCGGTTTCATAGGCGCGTCCCGCGCCGCCGGTGAACGACCAGGCGGAAAAGGAAATCAGAAATCCGGACACTCCGACCATCCACCACAGCATGCCGCCGCCGCCCCGGAAATAATCGCTGGCGGTCCGGCTGAAACTTTTATAGATCGGCCCCAGCGCCAGCATGAAGGCGAAGTAAACGGCAATTACGGTGTAATCGATCCAGGTCATGATGTTTTTTTCGCTCTCCTATATTGTGACAATTACCAGTTCAACAAAATCAAATACGGTAACCGATTTAATAACAAGTTCTTATCGGACTGCTGCCGGAACCTCGGCAATCAGTTGGGGATCGATCAGCAGTTCGGCCCCCGGTCCGGCGGCCGCGCCGTTGATACGTTGAAGCAGCCGTTGCGCGGTTAATTCGCCGATTTCAAACAGGCGGATGTCGATCGAAGCCGGTCGGGGCGTGATATACCGCAGGAACATTTCTTCATGATTGCAGCCGATCATATCCAGGCGTTCGGTGTCAAAACCGAAGCTGCGCAGTTCATTATAAACTCCGAGCATGGCATCGTCGGCGCAAAAGAAGGCGCCGGTCGCCTGAGGAGCGGCACTGAGAAATTTTTCCGCCAGACGGCGATAACTTTCCGCCGTCGATCCGACCACCGGAACTTCTTCCGCAAAACAGGCCACCTGAAGTCCGAGCCGATTGCAGGTATTGGTAAATACTTTCTGACGTTCGCAAAACGCGGGATGTCGCAGCGAGGAGGAAAAAAAGGCGACCTGGCGATGTCCCCGGCCAGCCAGATATTCGGCGGCCATAAGGCCGGTCCGATGATTGTTGTAAAAAATGTGATCGAAGTATTTCTGGGGGTCGTCGTGTTCCCGGAAACACCAGACGGCGGGCAGCGTCAGCGTCTGGCGGAGCAGGTCCCGATGCGTCGCCGGTTTCAGATCGGCGCCGGACAGGATGATGCCGTCGCAATAACGGGCGTCGAGCATTTCCGGCAGCCGGCCGTCTTCGCCGATGTGGCCGTACATCAGGGTCAGCTGATGTTTGAACAGAAATTGCTGCATTCCGGCCAGCAACATGGGATAGGCCGGCATCTTATTGAGATATTCCGGCGCGAACTGTCCGGCGGCAACGAACAGAATTACCCCGGTTTTGATGCCGACCCGGCCGGCTGTTTTCGGCCCCGGACGGCGCAGACTGGGACGGTAGCCGACCCGGTCGATGGCCGCTTTGATTTTCAACGCGGCTTCTTCCGATACCTTGTCTTTCCCGTTGATATAGCGGGAAACCGTACCGATGCCGACTCCGGCCTGTTTTGCAATTTCGCTGATGGACATGGTTACGACTCCTGCCACTGGGGCCACTGCCCGTTGCTTCCTTGATCCTGGAATGACTGCCACTATGGAAATTATAATAACAATTTCCACGAAACGCAAGTAGTTATTTGGAAATTAATTTAATATTTTCCACTGGAGTGCTCGACAACCCACAACAGGCCTTCCAACATATTGGCGGCCGCCCAGCCGTTGTAGGAAAACCACATGGAGGCCGGTCGGCCGTCGCAGTAGGTTTGCAGCGTGAAGCCGTCGCTGGGGCAATAGCGTTCCGTGGTGATGCCGTACTGGCCGTATCCGGTGACGTCGGGATAGAGCTCCAGCGAGTTCATCGCCCAGGCCACGGCATCGTCGGCGCGGTCGCGATGGTAGGGATTGCCGGTAACGTCCGCCAGATAGTAAAGGTCTTCGGTCGCCAGCAAACCCATCGGGTGGATATGGGGATTGGAAACCGACGTGACCGAACCGCCGCAAGAATTCCAGTCGCTGCCGGCCAGCGGCGGACATTCCGGAATCGCTTTGAAGCCGTAGCGCCATAAATATTCATAGTGAGCGCTGGCTTCCAACATGGACAAATATTCGGCGTTACCGGTCTGTTGATGCAGCAGCCGGACGGCTTTCATAAAGGCCAGGTTTCCTTCCTGATCGGGAGCTTTCCAGGTGTCCATCGGGGTGCCCCAGCAGTTGAGTTCCCGGACGAAGCGCTCATAGTAGCGGACGGCCCGGTCGGCGGCCTGCCGATAGTCGTCCCGTCCGGTGACGGCTGCCCCCATGGCCAGCGCGGCGGCAATCCAGCAACCGGCCATGCCTTCCCAGTCGACGACGGCCGGTCGGTCGGTGGCAAATGTGAACCCGCAACAGCCGTCGGGACGTTGCAATTTGACCAGTGTGTCAAGCACTTTCAGCGCGGTATCCTGCCAGGCCGGAGGCGGACATTCGCCACGATCCTGCAACTGACGTGCCGCCCGCAGCAGGTAATAGACCGCTTCGCCGTTGGTATAGGAGCAATGGACGTCGACGGTCAGTCCCACCGCTTTCCACCAGCCGTTGACGCGGCTTCCCTGCCAATTCCGGACCAGATCGAACAGCAGTCCGGACGCGGGGTTGTAACTGGCGGCGATTTCGTCGAACAGGGCTCGTCCGCTCTTGCGTCCGGCAAAGAATTCGTCCGACAGATTCAGCACGTGTTCCGCGGTCAGAAATGGATAAGCGAGAATGGCGCCGCCGGTCCAGGCAATTTCCAGCAATGGTCGCCACGGCTTGAGATTGGGCTGGTCGGGCAGGTGGCACTCCTGATTGGTGTAGTGCTGAAATTCGTCCGACCAGTTGACGTGAATAAAACTGGCGAGCAGTGCCTGGCAGGCTTCCCGGACGGTTTGGCGGAAGACCGGGCGTTCGTGATGCTGGCGGTAGAGCCGGGCAAGGATGTCGCGGACGGCTTCCCGACTGCGATCGTGAAAGTCGAAAATCAGTCCTTCCGCGTGTCCCTGGCAGCGCAGGTCGCAGGTTGGCCGGGTTTCGTGACTGTTGTCGCCGACATATTTATTCAGGAACGTGACCGGCAGATTGGCGTATCCCAGCGTGACCCCGCAGCGGTCGGGGAGGGCGGCGAAGACGCCGTTCCGATAGGTTCGTCCATTGGGATCGTGTCCATATGGTTGGATGGACAGTCCGATGGCTCCGGCGTCACTGAACAGCATGGACACCGGATGGGAAGCGCGGTCGGCGCGAAACTCCCAATACGGCGAGGCAAACCGTTCGCCGACATACTGGTCGGTCAGGTTGGGATACTGCCCCGGCTTGGCGCCCGACAGATTGTTGTCGCCGTGGATACAGCATGGAATCAGGTGCCAGGGGTGGGCACCGTCGGTTGCGGCTTCCAGTTTCAGCCGGGTCGGATAAGCCGCACTGAAGTCAAGCGTATAGGCGACGATGCCGGATTCCTGGGGCGTGCAAGTCATTTGAATTTGGACATGGTCGTTCCGGCAGTTGCAGCCCCGGGCGGAATCTACCGTTCCGGCGGTTTCCCACGCGCCGCGACGATTCAGATAAAACAGCCTGAGTGAGGTCATCGGGAGTGCTCCTTGTTTTGAGATCGTTTACGATTGTCTATAACGGTACTGCCGGGAGTGTGTTTTGCCCATGGTTGGATCGGCCATAAATATGGACAAAAGGGACGCCGGACGGAATACGGCATGGTCGTTGGAACGGAAAACGACGGGAGTCTCACATCTTAGGGCGCGGGGAGAAACCTTGAAAAATTGGCCAATTTTTCGGGGTTGGTCCCCGGAGACTCGTTTTGAGCCTTTCAACGAAAACTTCGAAGACATGGGTTTTTCCCGGAAAGAGAGGGCTTGACGCTTTGCTTTTCCGTCAAACCGGTGATAGTTTGATGCAAAATATTTTGCCGGAGAACGTAAGTTTTGCCATCGAGGTAACCATGGATTACAGTAAAGTAAAAGTATTGATTATAACTGGATTCGGACTCAATTGCGAGCGGGAGACGGCGGCGGCTTTCCGCAACAGCGGCGCGACGCCGGAACTGGTTCATCTGAACGATCTGCTGGCGGGAAAACGTCGGCTGGACGAATTTCACGTGATTGCCTTTATCGGCGGTTTCTCGTTCGGGGACCATCTGGGGTCCGGAACGGTTTTCGCCAACCGGGTTAAATACAGTCTGCGCGATCAGCTGGAACGCTTTGTGGCGGACGGCAAGCTGGTGATCGGAATCTGCAACGGCTTTCAGACGCTTACTCGGTTGGGGCTGGTTCCGGCCATCAACAAACAGTATTTCGAACAACAGGCGGCGCTGGCGCCTAACGACAGCGGAACGTTTCGCGACGACTGGATTTATCTCCAGGCCAATCCCGCCAGTCCCTGTATTTTTACGAAAGGGGTTGATCTGATTCGTTTGCCGATTCGTCACGGGGAAGGCAAATTCGTGGCCGAGCCGGCCATGTTGCAGCAGATCGAAGCCAATCAACAGGTTGTTTTCCGCTATGCCAACGCGGACGGTTCCGTGGCGGCGGATTTTCCGGCCAATCCCAATGGTTCGCTCCATGCGATTGCCGGCATCTGCGATGCGACCGGCCGGATTTTCGGCATGATGCCGCATCCGGAAGCGTTTCTCTCGCCGTTCAACGCTCCGGACTGGACGACCCGCAAGCTGGAAGGCAAGTTGCCGGCGCGCGGCGAGGGCTGCGCGATTTTCGATAATGCGGTAAGTTTTGCCGCGGCTCAGTTGCTCTAGCGGAGTTTGAAATCCGGGACATTCCGGATTTCTTTCATAATATTAACTTTTATTCGCTGTTCCCTCTTGCCCCGGGGTGCGGTTGGTATTATAATCTATAATTGTTTGGCAGCGCACGGTATTAAAATAAGAATATAATCTATGTTAGCTAAAGATAGCGAGAATAAGACGAAAATCGGGAAAGAAGGCGGTCCCGAGGCGTATCGTATTCTGGTCATTGACGATGATCCGATGATTCTCCAGCTGATTGCCGAGATTCTGAAACCAAAAGGTTATCAGGTGGACTTGTGCGAAGGCAGCGGCGACGCGCTGGAGCGGCTGATCGATTTCAAGTACAACCTGATGTTGATTGACTCGAAGTTGCCGGGAATTACCGGTCCGGAACTGTTGAAATATTGCAAAGAACACCATCCCATGGTGGAAGTCATCATTATTACCGGCAATCCCGAACTGGAGGAAGCCGTGGCGACGGTCAAAACCGGCGCGTTCGACTATCTTTCCAAACCCTTTACGGTGCAGAAACTGCTCGAGACTGTGGAAAAAGCGTTGGCCCATCAGCGGGAAATCTTCATGGGACAACTGGGCGACGGGTTCCGCGGGTTGAATGTGGATACGGTCGTCCGCGGGTTTCCGGATTTGAAAATCATCAGTACCTTGGGCGTCGGTTCGACCGGAGTGGTGCTGCTGGTGGAAAAAGAACACAAAAAATACGCGTTGAAGCTGTTGCGTCCGCGGGCCGACTGGGAAAACAACGCCGAAAGCATCAACCGTTTTTTGCGGGAAGAAAAGATTCTGGCCCGGATCGAACATCCCAATGTGATCAAAATTTATGAGTCGGGGATTGCGCCGGAAGGCAAATTGCCGTATATCCTGATGGAATATGTGGACGGCAAGTTGTTGAATTATTATGTCAAGGAAAAGCGACTGAAGCTGGAACAGAAGATTTTCATCATCTCTCAGATTGCATCGGCGCTGGTGGCCGTGCATAAGTTCGGAATTCTGCACCGGGACATCAAGCCCGGCAATGTGCTGATCGGCGAAGGATATATTGCCAAACTGTTTGACTTCGGCATCGCCTCGATCAAAGATTCGTCCACCTCCGCCACCCATGAAGTGATCGGATCCCCGGCGTATATGGCGCCGGAAGTGTTTAACCGGCAGGCGATGGTGGACAACCGTTCGGATCTGTTTTCTCTGGGCGTGATGGCCTATGAGTTGATTACCGGCATCAAACCGTTTCAAGGACAGAGTGTGGATTCGATGATTGAAGCGATTCAGTCGGCTCGGCCGGTGGAACCGTGCAAGATCGTACCGGAACTGCCGCCGTTTGTGCAGGATGTTCTGGAAGGCATGTTGAGAAAGAACCCGGAAGACCGGTTTGCCAGTGCTTCGGAAGTGCTGCACAGCCTCAATTCACTGGGAAAAGGCAGCAAAACCGGAGAGCAGAGCCTTTGGAGTCAGATTCGGAATGTGCTGCGGAGAACAGGCAAAGTCTGGTCGTGACCGGCATCGGTCGGACCGCTTTCGGACCGTTGCGGAGGGCTTTTCCCCTTAGCCGGTAGGGTAGGATGACAGCGGCGAATTTGGAATTTTTTTTGCGTGGATGCGGTGATTTGACAATCCGGTGCTATATTCTTTTCAAGGCTTGCGTCATGACGGCGCGGGGCGTTTTGACTGGGGGATAAAACCATGATGAAAAAGATTTTATTGACGGCAATGTTGCCGGTATTGGCGGTGATGTTGTCCGGTTGCCTGGTGCGGGCGCTGAATCCCTGGCTGGCGGACACGACTAAAGTCAAAGATGTGCCGCTGGTCGGCGTCTGGTATGACGAAAAGAACGATGTGGCGGCTTTTTTTGCTGCGGATGGCAACGGGTACCGGCTGATGGTGGTCAACGACCGCAAGGATACGGCGTGTTATGTGGCGTCGCTGCATCGGATCGATGGGGTGTTGCTGATGTCGGTGGGGCCCGATTCCCGGCAGGAATTGAGTGTGGCGATGCTGCCGGCGTTTTTGTTGTTTCGCGTGGAAATGAACAAAGAGACCATGGCGTTTCATACCATCGATGTGGAAAACTTCGACAAGCATTTGACCGGCAGTAAGATTGCGCCGGCGGTGACCGGCAGCAAGAAAAACGGGTTCGTGGTCAACTCGTCGACGGAAGAACTGACCGAATTTATTACCGCCAAGCTCAAAGAACCGAATTTCTTCTATGCCAAGCCGGTTTATCAGTTTCGGAAAATCAGCATGAAATAGGGCGGTTTCCGAGCGCAAAACGTCAGAAGCCGGGATTGGTGCGGAATGAGCAGGGATGGTGAAAGCGGGGCGTCCGGCAAACGGGCCGATACAGAGTCGCGGCGGCAACGGAAAAAACAATTGCTGAAGTTGAGTCTGGCCGCGTTGACCGCCGTGAGCTTGTGTACTTGGGTAGCATATCGCTGGTTTTATCCTCCGTCGGAACAAACACATGATTTTGCCATCGACTCCGCCATGGCGTGGCTGGAAAATGCCGACCGGCAGAAATTTGAGGTTTGCCGGAAAGACGTCGTGGATGACAGCGGCTGGTTTGACTGGTTTGTCAAAGATCGTACCAGTTTGGGTAAGAAGCGTTTTCGGGAGTTGTATTCGCGCCAGGAAGTACCGGGCGCGGCGGCGGGACGGAAACGCTATGAAGTGAAGTTCGATGTGCGATTCCAAGCCAGCCCTGGAGACAATCTGGAACGGGTGCTGGTGGAAACGGATGGCGCCAAGGAGTTCAAAGTCTGCGGGGCGGACTATTGGTTTTCGCACGGTACCCGGTATTCGGGGCTGCCGCTGACCGAAAGCAAAAAGAAGCAGATGATGGCGGCGGCGGCGACCGTATTGGCGAAATTCGATGCCGGCGACGACGCTTTTTTCCGCCGGGCTTATCGGGAAGAATGTCAGCGTCCGGACTATTTGAACGCCCACAAATATCACGGGGAAAAATGGTCTCAACGGTTGTTGACGGCACTGAAAAACGGCCGGGCGAAGCCTTGGCAGTATGTCAATTGCAACGGCGCGGTTCCGGCGGGTCGGACGGGTTTGGAACTCGGATTTGTTTATTATCGGCTGGCGGTTAATTCGGGTACCGGGCCGGTGAAAGATTACTGGCTGTTGCTGCTGATGCAGCGGGACGGTTATCGGGATGGCGATCGCGCCGAATGGCTTTTCAGTGAAGTTCGTTTTTGGGAAGCGCGTAAATCGAAAAAGTAATTGAGACGGCAAAAAGATGAAGAACTCAATGGAATTAAAGCAAAATTTCACGCTCGTGGAGCTTCTGGTCGTGATTTCCATTATTGCGGTGCTGGCCGGGCTGTTGTTGCCGGCGTTGCAGTCGGCGCGGGAAAAAGCGCTGGTGGCGAGTTGCGGCAGCAATCTGAACTCGATTCAGAAAGCGTTTATGCTGTACTTGTCGGACTGGAACGACCAGGTGTTCTGGGGCGTCGATTCGAACAATGCCAGCTACTATATCGACATGTACGACTACGGCGGCCGGCCGACCGGCAATCAGTACAGCGGCGCACAGGGCGACTTGTTCGAACATTATGTGCCGCGTCCACTGAACACCTACTCCGGACGGCTGGGCATCTTTCATTGTCCCCGCGATACGAGGTCCTATACGCATGGCGGGCGGACGTATTCGTCGAAATACGAACAGGTGGGCAATTCCTATGCGTTCAACTGGTATCTGCGGAATCGGAAAGTGACGACCTTGCGACGGACGTCGACTTTGCTGGGCTTTACCGAAGCGTTTGCGGGCGATTTCACGCCACCGCGCAAGAATATCATGGTTTGGCATCGGCAGGACCGCGCCAATACCGGTTTTATCGACGGACATCTGGAATTCACCGAAGTCCCCGACAGCGGCAACGTCAATGCGTTAACCGACTCGATGTGGTGGCATGTCGACGGCACCGAGCCGCCGTCGTCGGTCAACTGAACAGCGGGGAAGACAACGGCCGCTTTTGAAAAAGCGCCCCATTTCTGTTCCCCGCATCCCTCAACTTTGCCCCCGCAAAACTTTTATTCCATTTATCTATTTGCTACGCAGATAGATAAATAACTTAAATAGTTTGAAAGTCAGGCAATGGGGTCCGGGAAAAAACTTGAAATTTGCAATTTTTCTCCGGAGACTCGTTTTGACTCTCGTCTCATTTTTTTTACCTTTATGAGGTTTGCCGCTATGTTTCAGGTTTTTCCTTGAAAAGATTACGTGCTGCATTATGATATAATTGTCGTTTGAGGAGATGTTACGATCTTTCGTATTATCTTAGCCACCAGGTTATTTAATCGTAACAAGTGGAGTTCGTTTCCTTGTTTGGTTTGCGCTCAATCGCGTAGAAGTACGACAATGCGCAATAAGTAATATCCGTAACAGCCGGAGGCAACGGAATATGGAATACAACCACGATAAAGTTGATGACGCAACCCTGGCTTTGCTTTTTCTGAACATGTGGGACGAGAAATTGGCGTCCAGAGCGTGGAAGACTTTCGACTGGGACACCATGGATCGGCTGTACGAAAAAGGCTTGATCTGCAATCCCAAAGGAAAAGCAAAATCCGTAGTTATGACCGAAGAAGGGCGAGCGCGGGCGAAGGAATTGTTCCACAAGATGTTTGATAAATGAGGGAAAGAGTTTTTCGGCGGTTATGAAAATCGAATTGGTATTAGGTCCATCCGGGAATCTGCGTATTGAACCGACGGCGACAGACGATCTTGAAAGTTGGAAGGTCCCGGAGGAGACCGCAAAAATCCTGACGGAGCATTTTGCCGCGGGCAACGGGGTTGGCTTGCTCGCGTTGGTACACGAAGAATTGCCGGCGGGAATGTCCGCGTCGTTTCGTTACTTCCGCAAGCAGGCGCGGGAGTTTATCACTCGCCTTTGTCATGCCCCGGAACCGGAAGAACGTGATCTGACCGCGTTATTGAAAAGCATCCGTCCGGATGCCGCGACGTTCGGTTTCGAGGCGTTGGAAGCACCGCCGATGCGCGGCGCGGAATACCTCGACGCCGCTTGGCTTCTGACGTTGCATCAGGATATGGAACGGCAGGTAATGGCGGAATTCAAGACGTCGTCCGGGGCGTTCGGCGATTGGGTGCGCAAGCTCAATCCGGCCTGGAAAAGCGTCGGCAAAGTCAGTTTCCATCTGGCTGAAAACAAGCAGGATCAAACCGGCGATCACCCGTTCGCCTTTCTTGCCACTTTTATCCACCGTTTGTCGGAAAACGACGTCCCCAAGCATCTGCCGCTGGGGGCGGCGGTTAAGGCCTATGCCCATGACCGCAACGCTCTTATCGCGCTGTTGAACCCGGTTCAGGAGGCAAGCAAGCGCAGTAAACTGGTGGCGGAGATGCAGGAGAGCCGGGAAATTTTCCGTCCGCAGGCATGGACGTCGCGTCAGGCCTATGATTTTCTGCGCGATATTCCAGTCTTCGAGGAAAGCGGCGTAATCGTCCGCATTGCCAATATCTGGAAAACCGCTACGCCGTCGAAAGTCAAAGTCTCGGTTCTTGTCGATGTGAAAAAGGGACAAAAACTCGGCATCAACGCCATGCTGGACTTTTCTTTCAAAACCATTCTCAACGGCATCGAACTTACCCGCGAGGAACTGGAACAACTGCTCAACTCCGACGGCGGTCTGGTACGCATCAAGGGCGAATGGGTCGAGGCCGAACCGGACAAGATCCGGAACCTGTTGAGCCAGTGGGACGAGGCTGCCCGGACGGCGGAAGCCGGATTTTCTTTCGTCCAGGGGCTGCGGATGCTGGCCGGCGCGAATCTGCCGGGCGCGGACGGAATCCCGCAAGGCGACCGCGAAAATTGTTCCGTGGTCGCCTCCGGTCAACTCAAGGAACTGCTGGCAGAACTGGAAAACCCCTCGCACATCGCCCTGCCGGAATTGCCGAAGGCGTTGAAAAATACCTTGCGTCCGTATCAGCTTGATGGGGTTCGTTGGCTCTGGCGTATGACTGAATTAGGTTTGGGCGGCTGTCTGGCCGACGACATGGGTCTGGGAAAAACTTTGCAGGTGTTGACCCTGCTGACGCTGCTAAAGCAGCGCGGCGATACGGCCGGCGTTCCGGCATTGCTGGTGGTTCCCGCTTCGCTGTTGCAGAATTGGCGGAACGAGTCGGCAAGGTTTACTCCGGAATTGCGCTTCGGCATTCTTCACCCGATGGCACTGGACGATGACGAGCTGAAAAAACTGACTGCGACGCCCGAACTTTTTCTGCGGCGATTCGACGCGGTGGTTACTACTTACGGTATGCTGTCGCGCCTGGAAAGTCTCCGACAAATCACCTGGACGGCGATAATCGTCGACGAGGCCCAGGCGATCAAAAATCCGCAGTCGAAACAGAGCAAGGCGGTCCGCGCCTTGCGCAGTAACCGCCGGTTGGCGCTGACTGGAACGCCGGTGGAAAATCGGATCACCGACCTCTGGAGCATCTTCGACTTTATCAGTCCCGGTCTGCTGGGCAATTTGACCGGTTTCAAAGAGTTTGCCAAAAAGCTCAACACGGAAGAGGGGGGCGTCAATTACGCGCCGCTACGTCAACTCACTAAACCGTATATCATGCGGCGCCTGAAAACCGATAAGCGCATTATTTCCGATCTGCCCGACAAAACCGAAATGAAGGTCTATTGTCAGCTGGCCAAGCCCCAGGCCGTACTCTATCAGCAGGCGGTCCGGGCGATGGCGAAGGACCTCACGGATGCCGACGACCTGCAGCGGCGCGGACTGGTTTTCAAATACCTGATGATGTTCAAGCAGATATGCAACCACCCGGCGCAGTTTTCCGGCAGCGGCGAATACGACGCGGCATCCGGCGGCAAGTTTCTCCGGTTGGCGGAAATCGCCGAGGAAATCAGTTCGCGGCAGGAAAAAATGCTTGTGTTTACTCAATTCAAAGAAATCACGGAACCGTTACACGAGCATCTGACCCGCAGTTTCGGGCGTCCGGGGCTTATTCTGCACGGCGGTACCTCGATCAAACAGCGCCAGCAACTGGTCGAACAATTTCAAAGCGAAGCCGGACCGCCGTTTTTTGTGCTGTCGCTGAAGGCTGCCGGAATCGGGCTCAATCTGACCGCCGCCAACCATGTGGTGCATTTTGACCGCTGGTGGAATCCGGCGGTCGAAAATCAGGCCACCGACCGGGCCTTCCGGATCGGCCAGCATCGCAATGTACTGGTGCACAAATTCATCTGCAAGGGAACCGTGGAGGAAAAAATCGACGCCCTGATCGAGGACAAGAAAGACCTTGCCGATTCGCTGCTCAGCGAAGGCGCGGAAAAGCTGTTGACGGATATGAATAATGAAGAATTGCTGAAATTCGTTGAACTCGACGTCAAATCAATTTTATAAGGAGTAGTGAGAATGGCCCGCTGGAGCAGATACAACGATTATGATTTCGGCTTTCCGCCGTATGTCCCGGTTGCCCAACGCAGACTCGACGCCCAGAAAAAAATCAAGGCGCTGACCGCCAAAGGCCAGACGCTGTCGCCGGTGGCCATCGAGGGCCGCACCATTGCCAATACCTTCTGGGGCAAGGCATGGTGCGACAACATCGAGTCCTATCACGACTATGAGAACCGCCTGCCGCGCGGCCGCAGTTATGTCCGCAACGGTTCGGTGATCGATCTGAAAATCGCCAAAGGTAAAATCTCCGCGCTGGTCCAGGGCTCGGAACTCTACGAAATCAACATTACCATTCAGGAACTTGCGCCGAAGAAATGGGCCAAGATCAAACATGACTGCGCCGGTAAAATCAGCTCGCTGATCGACCTCATTAAAGGTAAACTCAGTCCCGAAATCATCGAACTGCTCTGCCGGAAACCCGATGGCATGTTTCCCGCTCCCAAAGAGATCAAAATGCTTTGCAACTGTCCCGATTGGGCCGACCTCTGCAAACATTTGGCGGCGGTGCTTTACGGCGTCGGTGCCCGCCTCGACAAGCAGCCCGAGCTGTTCTTCCTGTTGCGTGGAGTCGACCAGACCGAACTGCTCTCCGCCGACCTCGCCAAAACCCTGGTCGACAGCGCCGCCCCGGCCGCCATTGCCGACAACGAACTGAACAATATCTTCGGCATCGAACTCGACTCTCTCGCCGGCGATAGCACTGTTCCTGCCGGGCCCCAAAAGAAGCCCGGACGTCAGAAGAAGACTCCCGTCCGGAAGTCGACTCCCGCTGCAAAGTCCGTCGCTCCGGTCAAACGCGGTCCCGGGCGCCCGCGTAAAAGCCAAACTGCGCCGGTTGCGGCAGCGACAAAATCGCCGACGAAAACGGCGAAGCGGAAAGTCTCGAAGATCAAAACATTCGGGAGAAAATCATAATTCCGATTGGCAAAATTTCCGCACGGGAAAAGCATGACTCCCCTCGAGGGGGGCGCCCGCTTCGCGTTGACGATGGTAACGGCAGAATTCACCGCGATCGGATGCATCATCCTGGCGGAAAATTTTGTTCCCGGAATATTATTTTCCGGTATCCGCGGTTCTGTATAAAAATATCGTGAGGTATGATATGATACTGGAACGGTTTCCGAATCAGGAGAAAACACAGAGCGTTTTTACGCACAGAGGATGGTATGGAAAATAAACTTTTCGACGTCAACGCGGAATGGCAATCTCAGGTTCCGGAGCCAATCGTAGAGGCCCGTCCGGAATATATAACACTCTACTGGAAAGCCTGGGAGTTGGCGCATAACCATCTGAACGCGATTCCCGGCATGCCTCAGACGCCGTATATGGATGAAGGTTTCTGCGAGACGGATATCTGGATCTGGGATACCTGTTTCATGTCGCTGTTCTGCAAGTACGCGCAGAGCCGGTTTCCCGGAGTGGAAAGTCTGAACAACTTTTACCGGGTTTTGTACGATGGCGGCTCCTTGCCCACGATCATCCCGAAAAATCATCCGCCGGCCTGGACGGGGGCAATCGACGGACGGGAAGCGCCGATTTTTATCCATATCTTTGACAATCCGCCCCTGTTTGCCTGGGCGGAATGGCAGAACGCCTTGTTCAGCGGGAATCGGACACCCCTTCGCCGACTGCTGCTGGAACAGCAATATCTCCAGCAACATTTTGCTCGTCTGGACCGGCTGACGAAAGCGGAAAAGATCTCCGGTGTCCGATCTCCGACCTGCCTGGTTCGGCACCCGCTCGGTTACTTCTGGGAAGGCGGGCGTTCCGGAATGGACAACACGCCACGCGGCCGGACCGGTGAGCAGGCGACATCCGACCGGCCCAACCATCCCAAGATGCTGTGGCTCGACGCAATTTCGCAGCAAGGTCTGGCGGCGGATTGTATTGCCCGTCTGGCCGAACTGATTGACGAACCGGCCCTGGCGGCGGAATGGCGGCAGCACTACCAACAACTGCGGGACTTGGTCAACCGTTATTACTGGGACGACCACGACCGCTGTTACTACGATATCCACGCCGACACCCGGGAAAAAATGAAAGTCATGACCATCGCCTCTTACTGGCCGTTGGCGGCCCGGATGGCCAGTCCGGAACAGGCGGCGGCCATGATTCAGCATCTCCGCAATCCGCAGCAATTCGGCGGTGATGTTCCGCTGGTGTCGCTGGCAAGAAACGATGCCGATTTCAACGGAGAAACCGGCGACTACTGGCGCGGGTCGCTGTGGCTTCCAACCGCGTATATGGCGGTCAAGGGATGTGAAAACTATGGGTATTTCGACGATGCGGCGTTGCTGGCGGCAAAGATTTTACACCATATGTCCCGAACCTATCGGGAATACGTGCCGCACACGATCTGGGAATGCTATAATCCGAACCGGCCGATGCCGGCGTGTTCCTGCGATGAGAACCGGAGGATTGTCCGTTCCGACTTCTGCGGGTGGTCGGCCTTGGGACCGATCAATTTTCTCTTGGAAAATGTCATCGGCATTTATGAGGTCGATGCGTTTCGCCGGATTGTGAAATGGCGCCCCGGCCTCCGAACCGACAAGGCACTGGGCATAAAACATCTCCGGTTTGGCGACGTTACGACCGATCTGATCTATCGCCCAGGGGAAGTGACGGTCCATTCCGACCGGGACTATACTTTGGAATTCAACGGCGTTCGTCTGCCTGTATGTTCTGGAAGCAACCGATTTGATGGCGCAGCCCGTCTTCGGGAAACTGCGGCTCCGTTGTTTCCTTCTTCTTAGTGGCGATGTGTTGGAAATATTCATCCGACCGCCTGACTCCCAATGCTACTGGGAGTTTTTTGCCACTCCCAATCAGCATCAAGCGGTTACTTTTTTCCTTTCATCCGGTCGTCGCCTTCCCGGTTGCCTGCAAAAAAAAGGCATGGATGGCTATCGCATTACCGTGGAGTTAGACGGGACTCTGAATAATTACGCCGACCGTGATCATGGCTGGAAGTGTATCGCTGCCATCCTCTTGAAAGAACTCCGTAAAAAGTGTCGGCTGGACTTCAGCGCCACATGGTTGGTGTAAGTGGCTCGCTATAACTATTCGGTCTATTTTAGCAAAACGGAATATTCTCAAATCGGTATTGCCACGATCGAAGGTCCTGATTACCATTGTTTTTCATCATACATAGAGCCTGTTCGTAAAATAGTAAAGAATTAAAAGCGAAAGAGATGCATTGTTTTGAATGCGCGGTAAATTAATCAAAAACGCCAATCTTCTCAAAATTTGCCGTTTATAATTCAACCCAGGACATCTCTTTCAATGAATAACATAGCCTATCAGCCGAATCTTTTCCAAATCCGTCGTGGAACAAACCACAAAGAATATCGCGAATTGACCGAACGACTCAGCATCATTGACCGGATTCTGACCGTGAGCGGAATGGA
>Ga0160425_1001914_pt1 | contig 18014 bp, 16 predicted proteins | sample BioMet8_FD_108193 | JGI IMG/M metagenome (GOLD analysis project Ga0160425, IMG submission 108193) | Microbial communities from bioreactor (seeded with sewage sludge) at Lawrence Berkeley National Lab, California, USA - Biofuel... | ecosystem: Engineered > Bioreactor > Anaerobic > Unclassified ...
TCCTGTTGAGGTCGCATACGATGTCGAGCTGATCAAATAGTCGGTGTACAAGTCTGCAAAGTTTTCCACTATCGTATATTTTTACCCCCCTAATTTAACAACATTCTTGCGTAAGATGAGTTAATAATATTTTTAAAATCCAAAGCATTTATTAAATTATTTTCATAACAGAGCCAATAAAAATTAATTTCTTTTTATTAACAGATTATTCCTGATAAAGTTCAGAAACAAAACCATCCTGAACCGTGAAACTCTTTCGTGGTTTAGGATAATAAATAATGTCAAGAATATAATGTCGTATTTTTAAGCTGATGGAGTATCGACTTTAGACTGAAGGATCATAACATTCCCCTTTACTTTTGGTCTAAACACCTATAGTCGATAAGACTCATATGACATTATTTTATTCCAATTACCTATATGGGGAAATGAGTATCTGGTATGTCGCCTAACGTTAATAGACCGCGTCTTAAAGTTGTCATTAATGGTCAATGTGCAGTATAAAACAATTAATGACAATCAAATAACCATCAATAACAACAATTGACAAAGAGAAATCTCAATAAGGAAAGTAAACGGATATTCCGAATAGATAATTATAAGAGAAGTGAAAAAAACTACCCAAAAATGAATTGAAGGGAGGACAAGTTATGCGCTGTAGAAGAGTTTGTCCCTCAAGATATAACAGGCGCCTATTACACCGGCTTTGGAGCCAAGAGAAGACATTTTCAACTCCATATCCTGGCTCACCAGGCTTAATGAGTATTTCTGAATGCTGGTCCGGATTGGCAAACGTAAATACAAGCCCGTCTCTGCAAGGATTCCTCCGAGAATCACCAGTTGGGGATTGAAAATATTGATAAGCATCGATATATACCGTCCCATATTGCTCCCGATTTCTTCTAAAATCTCAATAGCAAGAGTATCTTCATTTTCGTTGATGGCAGTAAGAATATCATTAATGGTAATATCCTCTATGGCTTTTTTGCCTGAAAGAATGGATGTGGAGCCATTTTCAAGAGACTTTTTAAATTTTCTTAATAACGCGACTCCCGAAATCTCGGTCTCAAGGCACCCCTTTTTACCACAATGGCAAATTATTTCATTATCGAAAACAGGACTGTGACCAAACTCTCCCGAATAACCTGACTTCCCGTAATACAGCTTGCCATCACAAATAATACCGATACCAACTCCCCAGCTGATATTAACAAAGATCACATCTTTCTCGTTCTGAACCGCCCCGCAATTGTATTCGCCATAAGCCATGGCTCTTGTATCATTTTCGAGGAATGTTTTAATGTGTATGGAGGATTCAATGATTTCACTCAGTGGCTTTTCCTCGAAAAGGAAATAACTATAGCTAAACCCTTTCCGGGAATTGATGCGTCCGCTAAGATTGATGCAGGCTCCAATAATCTTCTTTCGTGGAACACCTGATTTATCAACAAATTCATTAATAATGGAACACAATGAATTGAGCGATTCGCGATTATTTTCGAGGACGTAAGAAATATTTTCTGTAAGCTTTACAAACTTATTATTAAAATCCTGAATTCCAATGTTTATAAAATTTCTTCCAACTTCAACTCCCAGGTAATAACAAGCTTTAGGATTTATTCCATAGAGTGACGGAGGTCTGCCCCCGTTGGTGCCAACCTTGCCTTTTTCAAATACGAATCCCTCTTCAATTAGTTCTGAGATGATTTTAGTAACAGTCGGAATACTAAAATCAGCCTCACTGCATAGTTCAGCAATGGTTGCCTCCCCTTTTAAGGCAAGGTGCTTTATAATGCTCTTTTTAAGTTTAATTAATTTAAGAGCAGAAAGCGAGGTATCCTCAGGATAATCAATTAGAATTGAAAGATTCATAAGTTTGTAAATATATTTAAGAAGTCTTCCGGTTTATTTAAAAATAAATATTTCGAAATACTCCAATGCAAATGTATTTATTTTGATCAGAAATTTGCATTTAATACCATGTAAAATATAAAAACGAAGATTTCCACATACCATGGCCTGGTTTTCTGTACACTTACTGTGCACTTACTGTACACCTGCTGTACAAAATATGTACAGCCATTGTACAGTTAAAGCACATTTAATGTACAGTAAGTATAAGGAAGGCAGGAAGCAGATAGGGTGATCGAACAGGTTTAGAAGACTGAGGATCTTTTGCTGGTCTTTTGATCCGTTGATTTTGGGAAGACAGGTTCCTTTTTCACTTTACAAAAATCATTGTAAAATTCATACGTCCAATAGATAACCTCAATAGTTTTAGCGTCCACCTAACAACAAGACACATTGTTTTATATCCCTGTAATATAAACACGAACAATGCCTTGTTGTTTCCTGAATATATTCGCAATTCCTTGCGTCGGACTAACGTTATTAACGCTGGAGAACAACCTGAAAAAAGCATAAAACAATGAAGGTTGCTACTTTTTGTTTCTGTGTTCTGCCCGAAATCATTTTCACGGTATAAACCACCCGGATCAATTCAGCGAGCGGTATTCATTCGGAGAATACCCGGTTTCATTTTTAAACATACGGCTGAAATGCTGAGGATATTTGAAACCCAGACCGTAGGCAATTTCACTGATCGATTGATGGGTGTCGAAAATTCTCTCTTTGGCAATATCCATCAGCTTCAATTGTAAGTGCTCCTGGGGTGATTTTCCTGTTTCTTTTTTGATTAAATCGCCCAGATAGTTTGCTGATAAATGAAGGTAATCCGCGCAATATTTTACGGTGGGCAATCCTAAAGATTGCGTCTTATCCGACTGAAAATAATCGTCCAGCAAACGCTCAAATTTGACCAAAATATCTTTATTGACCTGACCGCGGGTAATGAACTGGCGGTCGTAAAACCGCAGGCAATAATTGAGAAGCAATTCGATATTCGTGGCAATTAAGTTCTTGCTGTGCTTGTCGATGGCATGCTTTAACTCGTACTCAATATTGCCCAGGCAGTCCAGCACAACAAGACGCTCCTGTTCCGACAAGTGCAGGGCCTCGCTTGTTTCATAGGAAAAGAAGGTATAATTCTTAATGGTGTGCCCGAGCGAGGTTCCCCGGATCAGATCAGGGTGAAAAAGCAAAGCCCAACCTTTGGGCTGAACATACTCCTTCCGGTTAATCCCCAACACTTGTCCGGGGCCAATGAATACAAGGGTTCCTTCCTGATAATCGTAGTAATTACATCCGTATTTCAGGTCTCCGCATTTTACCTCTTTCAGAAAAACGCAATAAAAGCCAAAAAGCATCCGTAAACCTTGCACAGGTTTCGTTTTTGAGAAATCGATCACACTCACTAAGGGATGAAAAGTTTCCATCCCTAAAAGTGAGTTATATTGAGCTACATTCTCCAGCTTCAGTATATTATCCATGGTTAAATCATTTAAATCCTTACGCAAAGTTAATCAGTGTTTTGTACATTATTCGGGTGAGTATGCGAAATCAGTAATATTGGTATGAATACCCGTAATTTGTTTAAAAATCCATTGTTTTTTTCACTGCAACTTTGCATCGTTAAACTTTGTTTATTCATTTCAATAGAAAATGGACATTAAAGAAATAGTAAAACATGGAAAAAGTTGTATTAAACAACGGGGTTGAAATGCCCATTTTAGGATTCGGGGTGTATCAGGTAACGGATGCAGGAGAATGCGAGCGGGCTGTAACCGAAGCCCTGCATACCGGCTACCGCCTGATCGATACTGCCGCTGCCTACCTGAACGAAGAGGCAGTCGGTAAAGCGATTAAAAAAAGCGGAGTACCAAGAGAAGATTTGTTTGTGACCACCAAGCTTTGGATTCAGGACGCGGGATATGAAAACACTAAAAAAGCTTTTGAAAAATCGTTGGAAAAGCTGCAACTGGATTACCTGGATTTGTACCTGATTCATCAGCCCTTTGGTGATGTTTATGGTTCATGGCGGGCTATGGAGGAATTATACAAAACACAAAGGGTCAGGGCCATTGGCGTCAGCAATTTTCATCCGGACCGGTTAATGGATTTGATGCTGCATAACGAAGTAATTCCGGCTGTTAATCAGATTGAGACACATCCTTTCAATCAGCAAATTGAAACGCAAACATTTTTACAGGGAAACAAGGTTCAGATTGAATCGTGGGGACCCTTCGCAGAAGGAAAGAACAACATCTTTGAGAATGAATTGCTGGTTTCTTTCGCCCAAAAATACAGGAAATCGGTGGCTCAGATTATCCTGCGCTGGCTTCTGCAAAGAAAAGTGGTCGTTATCCCCAAATCGGTGAGAAAAGAAAGAATCGCGGAGAATTTCAATGTCTTCGATTTTGAATTAAGCGATGAAGATATGAAAGCTATTGTAACACTGGACACGAGGACCAGCTGCTTCTTCGATCATCGTGATCCTGAAATGGTGAAACGGCTGGGAAGCGTAAAGTTGGATATTTAAACCAATGTCGGAGGGAGAACAATTTAGCGCGATTTTGAGGTAGAGACGCACGGCCGTGCGTCTCTACCGATTAAAAAAATTTAAATTATAAAGTGATGAATACAAGAAAACTCGGAAACAGCGGACTGGAAGTTTCCGCTATTGGTTTCGGCTGCATGGGTCTGAACTATGCTTACAGTAATACGCTCGAAAAGAAAGATAGTATAGCGCTTATTCGGGCTGCTTTTGAAAGAGGAGTAACTTTTTTCGATACGGCCGAAATGTACGGACCCTATACTAATGAAGAACTTGTTGGCGAAGCTTTAGCTCCTTTCCGTCAACAAGTGGTTATAGCGACTAAATTTGGAATTAAAATACAGGATGGCAAACAGGCACAGGATAGCAGCCCTGCACAGATCCGAAAGTCGGTCGAAGGCTCATTAAAACGGCTTAATACAGAAACCATCGATTTGTATTATCAGCACCGGGTAGATGTTAATACACCCATTGAAGAGGTAGCGGGCACCATAAAAGATTTAATTCAGGAAGGTAAAATCAAACATTGGGGACTTTCGGAAGCAGGAGTAAAAACCATACGTCGTGCGCATGCCGTACAGCCTGTTACGGCTGTTGAAAGTGAATATTCGCTTTGGTGGAGACGTCCCGAGGAGGAATTAATCCCAACTCTCGAAGAACTGGGTATTGGCTTTGTTCCTTTCAGTCCATTGGGTAAAGGTTTTCTTACGGGCAAAATTAGTAAAGATGCCAAATTTGAAAAAGGCGATTTCAGAAGTATCGTTCCCCGATTTACATCCGAAAATCTGGAAGCCAATCAAGGACTGTTAGATTTGTTGAACAGGTTTGCTGAACAAAAGAATGCAACCCCGGCACAAATAGCCCTGGCTTGGCTGCTTGCACAAAAACCTTTCATCGTTCCTATTCCCGGCACTACAAAATTACACCGTCTGGAAGAGAATATAGGCGCTGCATCTGTTGTATGGACAAACAATGAATTAGGCGAAATTCATTCAACTCTGGATAAAATTAAAGTATCCGGCAAACGCTATCCGGAGGAATTGGAAAAAAGAACGGGATTATAAAAATATCAGAGTCATTATGAACATTACAGGAAATGAAATTTTTGCAAAAGGAGAGCAGGCCTCTCCTGATTACTTTACCGGGACTGCCTGGGTAAATATTCTGGTTCCAAAAGATGAAACGGGAAGCTATGCTATCGGTAATGTGCTATTTGAGCCCGGATGCAGAAACAACTGGCATACGCATGCGGCCGGACAGATTCTTTTGATTACCCAAGGAAAGGGATTTTACCAGGAAAGGGGTAAGCCAGCAAGAGCGATTACCACCGGGGATGTGGTTGTTATCCCTTCCAATACTGAACATTGGCATGGTGCAACACGTGACAACAGCCTTACGCATATCGTCGTTACCAATAACTCCGCAGAAGGTGCTGTAGAATGGTTTGGCCCGGTTACCGAAGAAGAATATAACAGTTGCCATGACGACTGTTCTAATGCTGAAAAATTGAATCTTACGAAAGCTGCTATAAAAAATCACCGGGAATTATTTCCGGATCATGTATCAACTTTACAGTCAACAGACCCGGAGCTCATTGAAATATTTGACAATTTTGCCTTTGATGAAGTGATCCTTTACGGCAACTTAGATACAAAAACAAGGGTAATGACGATTCTGGCATCAATCCTTGCAAGCCAGGCTTTGTGCGAATACAAAGTAATGCTTGCAGGTGCTTTAAATGTTGGGATAACGCCCATCGAAATCAAAGAAATTGTCTATCAGTCCGTTCCATATATCGGAATTGCAAAAGCTCTGGATTTTATTCATGCAACCAATGAGGGTTTTCTAAGCCGCGGAATAAAATTACCATTGGAAGGGCAATCTGTCACCACACCCGAAACACGATATAATAAAGGTCTGGAAGTGCAAAAGGAGATCTTCGGGGAAATGATCGATAAAATGTACCAGGAATCGCCGGAAGATCAGGTTCATATCCAAAGATATTTATCCGCCAATTGCTTTGGCGATTATTACACCAGAAAAGGTCTTGATATCAAAACAAGAGAACTCCTGACCCTTGCCTTCCTGATCGCATTGGGAGGCACAGAACCCCAGATAAAAGGGCATATTGCCGGAAACGTGAATGTTGGTAACGATAAAAAAACACTGCTAAGCGTGATCACCCAATTGTTACCCTACGTAGGATATCCCAGGACTTTAAATGCAATAAAATGTTTAAATGAAATAATACCAGAATAAAAATCATAAGATTATGGAATCAAAAACCGTAAAAGCTTTCGGAACAGAAGCTGTAAATGTTCCATTACATTCGATGAATATCAGCCGCAGGGAATTGTTGCCGGATGATGTGGAAATACAAATCCTTTATTGCGGCATTTGTCACTCTGACCTTCATTCTATTAGAAACGAATGGGGAGGAACAGCCTATCCGATTGTTCCGGGGCACGAAATAGTCGGTAAAGTTACCAAAGTGGGCGACCATGTCAAGAAATTTAAACCAGGTGATCTGGCTGCAGTCGGTTGTATTGTTGATTCGTGCAGAGAATGCGAACATTGCAAAGAGGGTAATGAACAATTTTGTGAAAATGGGTGGACCGTTGTATTTAATTCTCCCGACAAACATTTAGGAGGACAAACTTACGGCGGATTTTCAGAAAACATCATAGTGGATGAAAACTATGTGTTACATGTGCCGGAAAAACTTGATCTGCCATCGGCTTCGCCACTTCTGTGTGCCGGAATAACGGTCTATTCACCTTTGAAGCATTGGAATGCCGGACCCGGGAAGAAAATAGGAATTGTCGGCGTAGGCGGATTGGGACATCTGGCCATTAAAATTGCTAAGGCAATGGGAGCTTATGTTGTCGTTTTCACTACGTCGCAAACCAAAATGGAGGATGCAAATCGGCTTGGTGCAGATGAAGCCGTGTTATCAACAAATCCGGATCAGATGAAAAGTCAGTTAAAATTGGATATGATCCTGGATACGGTATCTGCCACACACAATGTAAACGATTATTTAAATTTATTGAAAGTCGATGGGTCTTTGGTACTGGTAGGACTACCGGTTGAACCCCTTCCCGTGGGAGCATTTAATATTGTTAGTGGAAGAAAAAGTTTATCCGGTTCCAACATTGGAGGCATAAAAGAAACACAGGAAACTCTCAACTTCTGCGCAGAACATAACATCACTGCCGATATTGAATTGATCAACATCCAGCAAGTCAACGAAGCATTCGACAGGTTGCAAAAGGGCGATGTACATTATCGCTTTGTAATTGATATGGCTTCCTTGAAGAAATAATTTAAAAGCTGCCTTTTCTGAGGGCAGCTTTTTTTCAGTTAATCAAATCTACGCTTTGAAAATAAATATTTAATGTCGTTTTGCCTCTGTAATCGGGCTTAAAATATAATAGTATAACTTTTTTATATGTGAATTAAGGTTATCAAGATTTATCTCTTGTCTGAATGATCCGGAACATCATTGAAATCCTTCTCATCCATTGCCGTCAGCTTCAGCTGACGGATGAAAATAATGATTCAAAAGGCTTTAGCCGCATTTTAAAATTAAACGCATCAATGTGGCTAAAGCCACCTATAGTTCAAACATCTTCCGGCAATGGATATTTCCCTTAAACGACATTGATTAATAATTTCTCAAAAAAGCCTGGCAACCTTCATTGCAAAAGTTATCGAATCTCCCGAAAACTATGTCCGTCAGAACCTTGGAATAAACAAACCGGTTTAATCTTCTTTCAGGGCCTTCAAAGCTTCCTCATATCGTCTGGTTACCTCATTCCAGTTGATAATACTCCGGAAGGCATCGGCATATTCAGGTCTCCGGTTTTGGTACTGGAGATAATAGGCATGTTCCCAGACATCGATCAGCAGGATCGGGATCCCTCTTTTTTCCGTAACGCTCATCAACGGATTATCTTGGTTGGGCGTGGAGGATACAAATAATTTTCCGTCAGCACTCACCGAAAGCCAGGTCCAGCCGCTTCCGAAAACCTTTTTGGCTGCATCTGAGAACGTGTTTTTCAACTGATCGACACCACCAAAAGATTGATGGATACCTTCCAGCAGCTTTCCTTTCGGCTGGCTCATCTGTGATTTTGGAGCCATAATTTTCCAATAGAGCAGATGGTTGTAAAAACCGCCGCCGTTATTTCTTACGGCGACCGGATATTTTTCCATTTCTGAGAACAGTTGAAACAACGGTGTTGATTTATAATCTGTGTTGGCCGTTGCATCGTTGAGATTTTTGGTATAGGCCGCATGATGTTTGGAATAATGAACTTCCAAGGTTTTGGCATCGATGACAGGCTCTAATGCATCGTAGGAGTAATCCAGCGGTAACTGTCCCGACTGACCTGAGAACCGGTAATCGGAGAGTTTGCTCAAGACTTTGTTCCAATCTACTTTTTTTATAGGCTTGTTATTGCCGGCAAATGTTACAGAAAGAAGTGTGATGAAGAAAATGATTAAAAACATTAGTTTTTTCATGGTATCTCATTTTTTAGACAAAACAAAAAATACCGTAAAAAGTTTACGGCAGGTAATTATTCCCGAAGGCACTTGCTATCATAGAAAGTTGGAGAAAATGACGGGATTACAGCAGAAATGGTTTAGAACTACTGTACATATCCAGTTCAATCGCTGTTTCTTCACTTTTAAAGCGGGAAAAGAGTGAACACACAGGAAAATTTGTGACATAAAATCTAACTTCTGATATTCCCTTGCATATTTTTTTTTGTCACACTAAATATTATTATTAATCAATTAATTAAGGCCAATTTGCGACACAATATCGTCACAAAAGAAGGAATTTTTCTGAAATATGGTAAAAACTGAGGAAATTTCTCCAGTGTTACGAAGATTTAGAACGAGAGAATAAGGTTTTTAAATTAATACTAATGTTTATTTTTCTTTAACAACCTTGCCGAATGATATACTCTTAAGATATCTATCTGTTTTTCGCTTTTTACCCGATAAATGATTCTGTAATTTCCTTCAACTAATTCCCTGATTAATTTATCACTAAACTCTGCAACAATTTTACCTGAATATGGATTGTCAGCTATTACTTGAACTCTTTGGTAAATTTTATTTACAGTTACAGAAGCATAGCGACACGAATTTTGGGCAATATAATCGAATATTTCTTTTAAATCCAGAATTGATAAGTCAGTCCATACTATTTTGACCATTTATCAATTATTAATTTTAAATCTTCATTTGATACGACTTTCCCTTCCTCAGATTGCTGATATCCCTCTTCAATTTTCTCTACAAAGATCAATTGATCTATCAATTCATCAATCGTAAATGAATCCGGGAGATTTTTAATCGTTTTATTTAACTTCTCTTTTGTTAGCATTTTCAAAGTTTTTATAAATATAAATAAATTTTTCAAGTTGACAGCCAGAGGATAAAACAATATTTCCCATTGTTGATTAGGTGATATCATCTATCTCCGATTGACCGCAATATTCTACCGGATAATTTTATTACTGTGTTTTCTGTAGAACTAATATAAGCCTTCCTGAAATAAGGTAATAAGTCCTGCAGTATTCAAGTATCCAGCCACAAAGTAAAATAACAGGGCAAGTGACCGGGTGACTTCTTTTAGTTTGATTTTCACTCATCTGAGCAAAGTCACCCGGTCACTTTCGCACTTGATACATAAGAGGTTGGGGCTGATATGATATATTCTGTGTTACTGATGTTTAGAAGGAGAGAATTAGGCTTAAAATAAACAATCTCAGTTATCTGATTAATTTTTTCAGCTGATGTTGTTGTTTCATTCAAAAAAAATTGAATTAAAATGCAGATCAATTTATATGCACCATTAGTCGCGACCTGTAGAGACAAGGCATGCCATGTCTCTACAGCTTTAAAATAACAACCGAAAAGTAGTTTCCTTATTGGGCGTTGACTTTACCTGGAGGCTGCCCCCGTGAAGCCGCATGATTTGCCTTGAGAGGCTCAGCCCTATTCCCGATCCGTTTGGGCGGGTGGTAAAAAATGGCACAAATATCTGTTCAATCATTTCGTTAGGGATTCCAGGGCCATTATCTGCAACAGAAATTTCTGTCCGGTTGTTGAAGGCTATTTCAGCACTAATATGAATTCTACTGTCGGGCTTGGCATTTATAGCTTCAAGTGCATTTTTCAGCAGGTTAATCAACACCTGAGATATCTGGTTTTCATCGGCAAAAAGCTCCAAATCTGGAGGATTCACTGAAATAGAAAGTTGTACATTGTTGCTGTTTTCAAGAGAAGAATACAAGACTTTGATCCTGTTAATCAAATCTGCGATCCTGAATCTTTTTTTATCAGGGTTAGGCAGCCTGGTCAAATTCCGGTATGACTCTACAAACTGCATCAAACCGGAACCCTGTTCCCTGATTACATTTAGACCCCGCATTGTTTTTAAGATCGTCTGTTGGTCCAGTTCTTCAGGAAGCACAGATCTTCCGTCTTTTGTAAAAAAGCTGCTCAGGCTCTCCGAGAGCGATGTAATGGGGGCCACAGAATTCATAATTTCATGCATCAGTACCCTGATCAGTTTCATCCAGGAGTCCAGTTCTTTCTCATCGAGTTCATTCCGTATGTCCTGAATTGACAGAAGAATCAGTTCGTCATCCTTAATCTTAAATGAGGTGGCCTTAAGTAACAATTCAACCGTCCCCTCTTTCGTTATGACTGTTACATGCGTTTGCTCGAAAGGTTTTATATTTTTCACTGACTGGAAAAGATCCCTGTTGATCCTCTCGATTTGAGCAATATGTGTCAATACATTAAGGGACATCAATTTTTTGGCGGCAGAATTGGCATGAACAACAAACCCTCTGGAATTATACGTCACAATTCCCGTTGCCACATGTTCCAGCAGAGTTTGAAAGTATTGTTCGCGCTGCTGGTTATCGATTTTCAGTTTTTGAATCTGTTTGTTGACTTTGTTCAGCCCCGAATATAATTCCTGAATGGGCCGACCGGTAAGATCATCCGGGAAAAACAGAGTGGTATCATTGTTTTGAACCGACTCCAGAAAAGCGTACAATTTCCGGTTGACCGTATTTAAATACCAGATCAGATTTCTTACCAGTATAATTTCAAGCAACAGGCAGATTAACACAAAAACAAGCGATCCGTTGGTTGCCACAGCCCAGCCAATGGCCACAGCCAGCGATACGATTAAAAGCACCCTGAATACTATCTGAAAATAGAGTTTGCGACTGATCATTGCCTGAATTTTTTCATTTTATTGTAAAGAGTCTGCCGGCTGATACCAAGTTGTTCGGCTACAGCGCTAAGATTTCCGCTGTTTCTTCCCATCGCAAGATCGATCATGTTTTTTTCCATTTCTTCAAGAGTCATGTCATTGGTAATATTTTTGCCGGGAAGAACAGACCGAAGAAAAAAATCATCCGGCTTCAGAACATTGTTTTCACTCATAATGACAGCCTTTTCAATACTGTGCTGCAATTCCCGGATATTGCCCGGCCAGCTATATTTGAGCAGCTTTTCCTGTGCCTGCTGATTGATTTTCAAAGCATGCTTATCGTACCTGGCAGCATATTTTTTCAGGAAAAAATCAGTAAGAACCAGGACATCATTTCCCCGGTCGCGAAGCGGCGGAACCTCAATCTGAATGGTGTTGATCCGGTAAAGAAGGTCCTCACGGAATAAACCTTCCTGCACCATACTTTCCAGGTTCTTATTGGTGGCACAGATCAACCTGATATCGATCGGGATGGTTTTATTGGATCCGATGCGCGAGATCTCATGGTTTTGAATCACGGTCAGCAGTTTTGCCTGTAAATGGAAAGAAAGGTTTCCAATTTCGTCAAGGAAAAGAGTGCCTTTATCTGCGATTTCAAATTTGCCGGGACGATTTTCCCTTGCATCCGTAAAAGCCCCTTTGACATGACCGAATAACTCACTTTCGAACAAGGTTTCGGTGATTGCCCCCATATCGACACTAACCATTACCTCCTCCGAACGTTTTGAAAGCCTGTGGATTTCCTGTGCAATTAACTCTTTACCCGTACCGTTTTCACCGGTAATTAATACATTGGCATCGGTCTTGGCCACTTTACGGACCACGTTCAGGACATTTGTCAATTGAGGGGAGGAACCAATGATGAATTTCTGCTCGCGATTAATCACATTTTTCAGTTCTTTTTCCTTCTCCTTCAATTGATTCAATTCAGTTTTCGAGAAGTTTAACTGCAGAGCGGATTTTAGGGTAGCCAGCAATTTGGAATTATCCCAGGGCTTCAGGAAGAAATCAGTAGCCCCCATTTTCAGGGCCTTTACCGTCAATTCGATATCGCCGTAAGCAGTGATCATGACCACCGATATTTCGGGATTGGTTTCCTTGATCCGTCCCAGCCAGTAAATACCCTCGTTGCCGGAATTGATACCAGCTTTAAAATTCATGTCGAGGATAACCAGGTTGTAATCTTTCTTCTTAAGCTCTGACAGAATCTGACCCGGATCAGACAAAGTTGTGACTACCTGGAATTCCGGCACAAGGAGGATTTCCAGGGCGCTCAGGATGCTTTTGTTGTCGTCGACAATCAGAATATTTCCTTTTGCCATTTTTTTTAATCAAAGATAAAATCTGAAGACACTAATACCAACAGATTGTCCAATAATTGGACAATCTGTTGTCAATTATTTTGACCACTTGAAAGATGCCACAAAGCTATAATACTGATTTAATGCCTTTTATCGTTTTGGCATTATTTTGGAGATTCCTCACTTAGTTCGGAATGACATTTCATCTTAGAGGGATCAACTGTTATTCCGAATGCAGTGAAGCGGAATGAGGAATCTCAGCCATTATTATAGATTACAAGATGAATTCAAGAAGTATAATAGTTACATTTTTTTTGATCACATTTTTCCTGTGTTTAAACTTGAAGGCTCAGGAAAAGTGGACACTGAACGATTGTATCAGGTACGCGATAAAAAACAACCTGCAACTGAGAAACGCCCGAATGGATGAAAAATTGGCCCATCTGAATTACAACCAGTCAAAATGGAACCTGCTTCCAGGAGTCAGCGCATCCTCAAGCGCCTCGATGAATTACGGCCGGTCGATTGATCCGAACACCAATGGGATTATCACCACGGCATTCTTCAACAATTCTTATTCTTTGGGAACCTCCATGGATTTATTCCGGGGTTTTATGCTCCAAAATCAGATCCGGTATCAGAAATTCAGGAAGGAAGCCTCCGAAAATAACCGTTTGAATGCATCGGACGATCTGGCCTTTGAAGTAATGGATGCTTTTTTCAATGTTATCTACTACGAGGAATTGCTGAAGATTGCCAATGAGCAAAAAGAGCTTTCGGAACTGAATGTAAAAAAGACTCAAATCCAGGTTTCAACAGGGCTGAAGGCTCAGACAGATTTACTGGAAGTAAAAGCCAATTTTGAAAAAGATGAACTCTTTTGCATTCAGACCTCCAACAATATTTTAGCGTCCTGGATCAGCCTGAAAAAGGCGATGAACCTGCCTCCGGATCAAAAGATTTTGCTGGATTACCAGGACAAAGAAACGGTTACGGATCAGATCGGTACCGATACCAGATCGCTCTTCAGCAATCACCTCCTTTGGTCGCCGCTAATCTTATCCTGCGAGAGTGAATTGCGCGCTAGCCGGAAAAGCCTGGATATCAGCAGGGCAGGATACTTCCCTACCATCAGGCTACAGGCAGGCTATAATACGGGCTACTATGAAACAAATCGTGATGCAAACGACCATGTCATCACATTCAATAATCAGATCAAGAATAATCAAAGTCAATACATCGGGGCTTCTTTGAGTATCCCGATTTTCAGCAAAAATGCAGTCAGGTTTGATGTAAACCGGGCGAAAATCTACTTAGAAGAGGCTAAAACAAGGCTCGAACAGGCAAAACAGACTCTTTTGTACAAAATGGAAGAAGATCACAACGAACTGAACGCTTCCTGGAAAGAGCTCCAACAATCCAAAAGGCAGCTTGAAGCTGATACCCTGGCTTTCCAGGCAGCCCAGAAAAAATATGATCAGGGCCTGATCAACGTGGTCGATTTCTTTACTGTAAAAAACCGGCTGGCAAATACAACAGGCCAGGCGCTGCACTCGAAACTGATCCTCGAAATTAAGAAAAAGACAATGGAATTTTATGGAGGAAGAAGGTTTTGGGAATAGGGAAACGAAGAAAGGAGACCGGAGAAGGGAGACCGGAGAAGGGAAACGGGAAAACGGAGAACGGTGTAGAGGCTGGGCTTGCCCCTGCCCCACAAATAAAAAATAAAAAATTGGATTTATTATGGGAATGGATAAGGTGATAGAGAAAAAGAAGGGGATTCAGAAGAAACATATTTTCTGGGGAGTGGGGATTATCGGTATCATTTTATTGATAGTGAATATGGTATTTGGTGATCATTCTTCGGTGTTTCGGACTGAATCGGATAAGATTACGGTCAGTAATGTTGAAGAAGGGATATTTAATGATTACATCACCGTGATCGGTCAGGTGGAGCCGATAACAACCATATTTTTGGATGCAGTAGAAGGCGGAACAGTCCAAGAACGGTTTATCGAGGAAGGTTCGATGGTTCAAAAGGGGGATGTTATCCTGCGGCTCGAAAACCGGCAGTTGTATCAAACCATCCTGACCAGTGAGTCTCAATTGGCCGAAAAAGAAAACGACCTGCGCAACACAAGAATAAGTTTCGAATCGGAACTGATACAATCTAAACGCAATATTCTGGACAACGAATACAATCTTACCCGTAAAAAAAGGACTTTCGAACAATATGAGTCGCTTTACAAAGAAGCTCTTATCTCGAAAGAAGATTTCCTTCAAGCAAAAGAAGACTATGAATATCAGAAAAATTTACTGACCATTAATAAGTTGAAGGCAAAGAATGATTCCACCATTCGTGCAACTACGATGCTTACATTGATCAAAGACCTTGAAACCATGAGGCAAACGCTCGGTTTGGTTCATGAAAGGTTGGATAATTTGAAGGTTAAGGCACCTGTTAACGGTCAATTGGGGATGCTGGATGCGGAGATCGGGCAATCCATCAACAACGGTCAGCGTATCGGACAAGTCAATGTGCTCGATAATTTCAAGGTAAGCGCTAAAATCGATGAGCATTATATTGATAGAATAATCAGGGGACTAACCGGGACCCTCGACCGCAACGGCACTAACTATAATCTTTCTGTGAGAAAAGTTTTTCCTGATGTTCGTGACGGACAATTTAAGATTGACCTTGTCTTTGAAGGCAAGACCCCTGATAATATCCGAACCGGACAAACTTATCATGTCAATCTTCAGTTGGGCGAATCTCAAAAAGCGGTGATGATACCCCGCGGGGGATTTTTTCAGAGCACAGGAGGCCAATGGATCTTCGTGGTAAACAGTGCGGGAACAGAAGCCGTCAAGCGCCAGATCAAAATCGGCAAGCAGAATCCCCAGTATTACGAGGTAGTGGAAGGCCTGCAACGCGGCGAAAAGGTAATTACTTCGGGGTACGAGGTGTTTGGAACGAATGATAAGATTGCGCTGAAGTAAAGCAGAGAGCAGAGGGCATAGAGCAGAGAGCATGGGGCAAAGAGCACAGAGCAGAAGAATGGAGCAGTGGGCCTGCGAGAGAAAGCAGTTAGAATGGCGAGGAGCAAAGAGCAAAAAGCCTCTTTCGCTCTTTGCCCTCTGCCCTCTGCTCTATGCTCCATGCCCTCTGCAGAATTCAAGACCAAAGAGACAAAAGATAAAATTTTAGTAATAACTTTACTTACGTTAAACTAAAGCTTAGGATAAAATGGCAAAATTTAGGTTTATGGATTTAGAAATCTGGAAAGATTCAATTGCACTGAATGATCAGCTTTTTGATATTGCAGATGCCTTTGGAGATGCTAAAAGCTTTCGTGTAGCCGAACAATTAAGAAGCGCTTCTTTAAGCATCTCGAATAATATTGCTGAAGGTTCCGGTTCATTTTCTGATAAAGACTTTGCTAATTACCTGAATATCTCAAGAAGATCAGTCTTTGAAGTGGCAAATATCACCTTTGTAGCCTATCAACGCAAGTTTCTTACAAAAGAACAGTTGGATCAGGTTTTAGATAATTTAGATTCCTTAAGTAGAAAGATAACAAACTTTAGAAAATCAATTTACAGTATTAACTAATAAAAGCATGAGGCAAAGCGCTCTATGCCCTTTGCCCTATGCTCTTTGCAACACCATCGCTATGATCAAAACCGTTAATTTAAACAAAATTTTCCGCACAGAAGAGATTGAAACCTGTGCGTTGAACAATGTAAACCTTCATGTCCAAAAAGGAGAGTTTGTTGCCATTATGGGGCCTTCAGGATGTGGCAAATCCACTTTGCTCAACATTATCGGGCTATTGGATAATCCGACTTCCGGCAAATATTATTTTGACGGAAAAGAAGTGGCCGGCCTTAAAGAGCGCCACAGAACCTCCCTCCGCAAGGGGAATATCGGATTTGTTTTCCAGAGTTTTAACCTGATTGACGAGCTCAACGTGTATGAAAATGTGGAGCTTCCTCTTATTTACCTGAAACTGACGGCAAGGGAGCGAAAGGAGAAAGTCGAAAGAGTTTTGGAACGGATGCAGATCAGTCACCGCAAAAAGCATTTTCCCCAGCAACTTTCGGGAGGGCAGCAGCAGCGTGTAGCCATTGCCCGTGCAGTGGTAGCCAATCCGAAACTGATCCTCGCGGATGAGCCAACCGGTAACCTTGATTCGAAAAACGGGTTGGAAGTAATGAACCTTTTAACAGACCTCAACCGGGAAGGCACTACCATTGTCATGGTAACACACTCATTGCACGATTCTGAATTTGCCCATCGGGTGGTGAACCTGTTCGACGGTCAGGTGATCACGGAATCAGTTAAAAAACAGATGAATGATGTGTTGATTTGAACGGTCGGGAACTATGATTAGATGATTGATTGAAAAACTATGATAATTTGGAAATAATACAAAACATTATGAAAAAGATCCATTTTCTTACAATTATTCTTATCTGTTTCGCTCAACTCTTATCAGCCCAGCAGAAGGGAAAAGAGGTGATAATTCCTTCTTCTTTGGAAATTACAAAAAATAAATGGATTAAAACCCATGAAAAGTATGGAACTATTCATCTGGAATTTAAAAAGGATTCTACTTACACGGTTATTTGCCTTTTGAAACCAGATAAACCCATATCTGGAACTTTTTCGTTGAGAGGGAATTTGCTAATCTTTGAAACTGATTCGAGTTGTAAAATGAAGGCAGAATATATAATTGCGATCACAAAAGAATCGTTGAATTTTACCATGAAAGAAGATCAATGTAATGGAAGGAATGAAATTATTCCAGGTATTTGGAAAACTATAAAAACATTAAAACATTAAAACATTAAAACATTAAAACATTAAAACATTAAAACATTAAAACATTAAAACATTAAAACATTAAAACATTAAAACATTAAAACATTAAAACATTAAAACATTAAA
>Ga0160425_1001924_pt1 | contig 17928 bp, 13 predicted proteins | sample BioMet8_FD_108193 | JGI IMG/M metagenome (GOLD analysis project Ga0160425, IMG submission 108193) | Microbial communities from bioreactor (seeded with sewage sludge) at Lawrence Berkeley National Lab, California, USA - Biofuel... | ecosystem: Engineered > Bioreactor > Anaerobic > Unclassified ...
ATCGCCTGTGAAATGCAGATTGATATCTGCCATCGGGATAACCTGTGCATAGCCGCCGCCTGCTGCTCCGCCTTTTACGCCGAATACAGGGCCGAGTGACGGCTCACGAAGTGCTGTAAAGGTTCTGTGGCCAAGACTGTTGAGAGCATCCGCAAGACCGATTGTAGTCGTAGTTTTGCCTTCTCCTGCCGGAGTAGGATTGATTGCAGTTACAAGGATAACTTTCGCGTCCGGACGGTCGCCGAGCTTCTCATAGCAGAGCTTTGTGTCGATTTTTGCTTTATACTTGCCGTAATGCTCAAGGCAGTCTTCCGGAATACCTGCTTTTGCTGCGATTTCACTGATTGGTTTCATTGTAGTGCGTTCTACCTCGGACGCAATGTCCAGGTCACTTCTGATTTCCATATTCTTAGCCTCCTGTTTTGTAATTCGGTTTTTCTATCATATCAAAACGTCCGCCCCGCCGGTACGTTTATCAATGCTGTGATAATACGTTATCTCCGCTTCGGCATGGCATGAATGGAACCGCCCTCTGCGTCTTCAATTGCCTCGCCGATAGCTTCGCTGAATGTAGGATGCGGCCAGATTGCCGCTGCCATTTGCTCAAGCGTTAAATGATTTACGACTGCTTCCGTCAGCCCGCCGGGCATATCTGTCGCCCGTTCGCACATGAGCTGCGCACCAAGCAGTTCCTTCGTTTCGGCATGAAAAAGGAGTTTGATAAAGCCACGCTCTCCACATGCAATCACAGTCTTTCCGTTGGCCGACATGATTGCTTTTCCTGTAATAACAGGTATCTCTTTACTCTTTGCATCATCCGCCGTCAAACCGACTGACGCGATTTCCGGATTCGTATAAATACAGGACGGCACATAGTTCATGTCCTTCGGTGCTTTTGCGCCGAACATTGAGCAGACTGCGTTGATGCCTTCCGCGGAAGCCGCGTGCGCAAGCTGAATACCGCCTTTTACAATATCTCCTACAGCGTAAATACTGTCAACGCATGTCTTATAAGTACTGTCAGTCGGGATCAGACCGCGTTCGATTCCGAGATCAATCGATTTATCCAGAAGATCCGCCGTATTGGCACGTCTTCCGATCGAAACGAGCACGCGTTCCGCTGTTGCCTGCTGTTCCTGCTCACTCGCGGTAAAGTGCACCGCCAGATTCTCTCCGTCCTTCTCGACACGTTCCACTTTAGCGCTTGTATTTACTTTGATTCCGCGCTTCTTCAGAATCATGTTCATATTCTGTGAGATTTCCTTGTCCATCGTCGGAAGAATACGGTCCATCATCTCGACAATTGTGACTTCACAGCCAAGTGCGTGATAGATTGACGCAAATTCAATACCGATTACCCCGCCGCCGATAATTACAAGGCTTTTGCAGGGAACTCCGTCTCCCTCCAGCATATCATCGCTCGTTGCAACGCCCGGCAGATCCAGCCCCGGAATGGGCGGAAGCGCAGGTCTCGAACCGGTAGCAATCATGATATAGTCTGCTTCATACTTATCATTTCCAACAGCAACTGTATGCGGATCCTCGATAAAACCAGTACCCCTGATAAAATCAATCTTATTTCCCTTGAAAAGGCCTTCCACTCCGCTTCTCATCTGCATAACAACCGCTGCCTTGCGCTCGTGCATTCTGGCGAAATCATATGATACATTCTCCGCGTGAAGTCCGATATTTTCACACGTTTTCATTTCTTCCAGAATTTCAGCCGCATGAACAAGGGCTTTTGTCGGGATACAGCCGCGATTAAGACATGTGCCGCCGGCGTCTCTGTTTTCAATAACACAGACATGCTTTCCAAGATGAGCTGCCTGAATTGCAGCGACATATCCGCCAGGACCGGCTCCTATAACTATTAAATCATATTTTTCCATCGTATATGCTCCTTACTCCAATTATATACTTGCCTGAATAAGCTTTACTGTATCCTGCAGAATCTGTTCCTGAAGCTTCGTTTCAGCCGCAATGTGCGTCAGTCTCGCGCACATATCCGGCGCACCGAAGGCAGCACCGTTCAGGTTTTTTTCGATAAGCGGTATGAATTCCGCATCCATCGCATCCGAATATGCCCTGCACTCCGTCACTCTGCCGTCCTTCACCTCGTACTGAAGTGTAATGGTACCCCACGGATACCGCTCCTCCATAGCACATGTGAAGGGAATCTGCTGACCAAGTCTCCAGGAATTAGAAGTAAACTTCTGTGTCAGCTTTTTAATTTCTTCATCATTGAACGACTGCTCATCAATTCTGGAAGGGGTATGGCCATATACCTTTCCAAAAGCTTCAATCAATGCGCTTTTCATTGAATCTATCGTTATTTCCGGATTGCAGTCGGCAAGATTTATCACACGTGACCGAACGGAGCTAACACCTTTTGACTGCATCTTCTTCAAAGAAACGTTTAAATACCTGGGCAGATATTCCATATTCACATTTACCATGATCGTACCGTGATGGTAGCAGTGATCGCCGTTTTCATAAAACGCATTTCCGGAAAATTTTCTTCCATCTACTGTTATATCATTTCTGCCTGTCTGGACCGCATCAATTCCAAAGGAACGTACGGCTTCGATTATAACATTCAGCTGACGGCTGATGTCGTAATCCGCCTTTCGGATCAGAAATGTAAAATTCAGGTTTCCTAAATCGTGATATACTGCACCGCCTCCCGAGAGACGTCTGGCCAGAAATCCATCTTCCTCCTGAAGCTTCGCGACCTTGCATTCCTGCCAGCAGTTCTGGTTTCTTCCGATTACAACGGTATGGAGGTTCTGCCAAAGATAGAGAATACATTCTTCGTCTTTTACCGTGTTTAAAAGGAACTCCTCCACTGCCAGATTTCTATATGGATTTGTCTGTTCTGCCAGATAATATGCTGTTTGTCTGATCATATTCCCGCCATGCTGTAAATCAGGCATGTTCCCGCGGCGGCCGCGTATACTGCCCCCCAGCCGTTAAACCGCTGCAGGACACATGCCTGAAATTACATCTGATGTCAAAACATTGCTGCTTTGTTATTATTTATCTGCTTCAAAATCATATTTTACTACTGGATTACGTGCCGCGCCAACTTCATCAAGGCGGCGAACCGGCGTACTGTGCGGTGCCTCGTGAAGGGATGCCGGATCGGAAAGTGCCTTCGCATGAATCTCTTTCAGTATACTGACGACATCATCAAGCGTATCCTTGGACTCCGTCTCGGTCGGCTCCCACATCATTGCTTCTTCAACAATAAGCGGGAAATAAATCGTAGGCGGATGTACGCCATAGTCAAGCAATGCCTTGGCAATATCAAGTGCCGTCACACCCTTGTCCCTCTTGAGGTCTTCAATGCTCATTACAAATTCATGCATGCAGATATCATTGAAAGGAATGCAGTATGTATCCTGAAGCGAAGCACGCATATAATTCGCGTTCAGTACCGCATTGCTGGCTGCTTCCGGAATACCCTCCCTGCCAAGTACCATTACATATGCAAGTGCACGGACAATAACTCCGAAGTTTCCGTAGAACTCTTTGACAGAGCCGATGGAATGCTCGGCATTGCTGAAGCCGTAGCCGTTTCCGTCCTTAACCGCACGATAAAGCGGCAGAAACTGCTCCAGCTCTTTCTTGCATCCGACTGCGCCTGCTCCCGGGCCGCCGCCGCCGTGAGGCGTTGAGAATGTCTTATGGAGGTTGATATGAATAACATCAAAGCCCATATCGCCAGGGCGGACAACTCCCATAATGGAGTTCAGATTCGCGCCGTCATAATAATTCAGGCCGCCTGCCTCGTGGATAATCTTTGTGATTTCCAGAATATTCTTGTCAAAAATGCCGACAGTATTGGGATTTGTAAGCATAAGTCCTGCTGTGTCCTCGCCGACTGCTGCGCGCAGTGCGTCAAGATCCATGCATCCGTCCGCATTTGACGGAATATTGATGACTTTAAAGCCTGCCATTGTACTGGATGCAGGATTTGTACCATGTGCCGTATCCGGAATGATAATGGTATTCCGCTTCGTATCACCGCGGTGCGTATGATAAGCCTTGATCAGCAGAAGTCCTGTAAATTCACCATGAGCTCCTGCCGCCGGCTGGAACGTCATTCCTGTCATGCCCGTAATCTCATCCAGGTAACTCTCAAGCGTGGAAATCACTTCAAGGCAGCCTTGAACGGTATGAACCGGCTGCAGCGGATGAATACCGGTAAAGCCCGGAAGTGCAGCCATCTCATCATTTAGTTTTGGGTTGTATTTCATGGTGCAGGATCCCAGCGGATAAAATCCGTCGTTTACACCATGGGAACGTTTCTCCAGCTGTGTATAATGTCTGGAAATATCAACTTCAGCCATCTGAGGAAAACGTGCCGTCTGCTTTCTGGCAAGTTCCTCCGGTACCTTGCATACAGGAACATCACATGCAGGCATCACTGAACAGCCGCGTCCTTCACGGCTCTTTTCGTAATTTAATTGCATGATGACACCTCCTTTAATGCACTGACCAGGGCATCAATCTGATCTTTGGAATTCATCTCTGTTACACACCAGAGAATTCCGCCTTCAACCGGATAACCGCCCAGAATGTCCTTTTCTTCCAGCTTTGCAAGAAGCTTATCAGCATCAACAGGTGTCTTTGTAACAAATTCATAGAAAAATTCACCCTTGTAAACAATGTCAAAGCCCGGTATGCTGCTGATCTGCGCTGCCGCGTAATGAGCCTTGGAATAGCAGAGAGAAGCGACTTCCTGCATACCCTTTGTACCCATCGTTGTCAGGTAAACAGCTGCTGTCATAGCACAAAGTGCCTGATTCGAGCAGATGTTGGATGATGCTTTTTCACGGCGGATATGCTGCTCTCTTGCCTGAAGCGTAAGGACATATGCACGCTTTCCGTCTACATCCTTCGTTTCGCCGACAATACGGCCCGGCATTCTGCGCATCATTTCCTTGGTCGACGCCATAAAGCCAAGATATGGTCCGCCGAAGGAAAGCGGCATGCCAAGCGGCTGGCCTTCGCCAACTGCAACATCAGCACCGCATTCACGTGCCGATTTAATCGAAATTGCCGCAACCGGATCAACGCCCATGATAAGCTTGAGTCCGGCGCCGTGCGCTTTCTCGGCTGCTGCTGTACAGTCTTCAATCTGTCCGAAGTAATTCGGCTGCTGCATGTATATGCACGCTGTCGTATCATCGATCAGGGAAGCTGCTGCGTCAAGATCCGTAAGCCCGTCCCTGGAAGGAATCATCACGACCTCTGTCCCGCTGCCGAAGCAGTATGTCCTGATTGTCTGGATAATCATAGGATTCGCTGCTGATGAAACAAGAGCTTTTCTGCGCTTGCGGTCGATGCACATCGTAATGGCTTCTGCTGCTCCGGACGCTCCGTCATAGACAGATGCATTCGCGACATCCATACCAGTAAGTTCACAGATCATCGTCTGATATTCGAAAATATTCTGCAGCACGCCCTGGCTGATTTCAGCCTGATACGGCGTATAAGCAGTAAGGAATGTTTCTTTTCCGGTTACTTCCTTCACGATAGAAGGAATATAGTGGTTATACGCACCGGCGCCGCGGAAAACAGAACCAAATACCTTGTTCTTCGCAGCCATGGCACGTATCTTTTCACTTACAGTAAGCTCTGCCATTCCTTCCGGAATGTTCAGATGATTCAGTTTCATCTGAGAAGGTACAGCGGCATAAAGATCATCTGTCGATTTGATCCCGATGGTCCGAAGCATTTCATCCCGCTCTTCCAGAGTTGAAGGGATATAGCTGCCCATTGATTATGCCTCCTCGCAAATTTTCTTATATGCTGCACTGTCCAGAAGTTCTGTTTTAGCTGTAACATCTTTGACTTCAATAAACCATGAGCCGTAAGGATCGGAATTGATCTTCTCAGGGCTGTCCGCGATATCGTTGTTGATTGCGGAAACCGTTCCTGTTACAGGACTGAAAACGTCAGAAACAGCTTTGACACTTTCTACATCGGCAAATGGCTCTTCAACTGTAACGGTATCTCCTACTTCCGGCAGATTGACGAAAACAAGATCGCCAAGCTCGTTCTGAGCAAAATCAGAAAGACCGATACGAACTGTTCCTGCGCCAGTTTCCTCAACCCACTCGTGTGACTTTGTGTACTTCAGATTATCCAAGATATTCATAGTGAAATCCTCCTGTAAAATAATTTTTGACTGCTGGTGTAATTATCTCTATCTCTGCGGCCTGCTTACTCTACACAGAAACCGCTTATATACAATACCTTCTGAAAATACTGATCTTCTATTCCCGGCATATCGCATCTGCCGTTTCCGGAATACTTTATTTACTGCGCTTTCTTGTAAAAAGGAAGTGCAACAACTTCAGCTGCAACACGTCTGCCGCGAACATCAACTTCCACCTTTGTTCCGACTTCTGTGTAATCAATTGCCAGAAGCGCCATCGCTACGGCATATCCTAGATACGGAGCAAACGTTCCTGACGTCGTATGACCGATTTCCTTGTCTCCTGCATAGACTTTCTCGTTTTCACGGACAATGCCCTTCCCTGTAACTTTAAGTCCGACACGGAAACGTGTAAACGGTCCCTTAGCTTCTATTGCTTTCTTTCCGATGAATTCTTCCTTCTTCATCTTGACGCCGAACTTAAGTCCTGTCTCAAGCGGATCAACGGTTTCGTCCATCTCATGGCCGTAAAGCGGCATAGATGCCTCCATACGAAGTGTATCTCTCGCTCCTAAGCCGCACGGAATAAGTCCTTCATCCTTTCCGGCCTCAAGCAGTGCATTCCACAACGACGCAGCATCTGCATTTGCCAGATAGATTTCATAGCCGCTCTCGCCTGTATAGCCGGTCTGGGAAACAAGACACTTCTTGCCTGCGACTTCCATTTCCGGTGTAAAACTGTAATACTTAACCGGAAGATCCGACTCCTTGCAAAGCTTGCAGATGATCTTATGCGCAAGCGGTCCCTGAAGTGCGATCTGAGAAATTGTATCGGAAATATCGGTAAACTTTACGCTGCCCTGCAGATGTTCCTGAATCCACTTGACATCCTTCTCACGGTTTGCAGCGTTAACAACGACATAATACTTGAGATCATTGAACTTGTAGACAAGAAGATCATCTACAACACCGCCGTTGTCATAGCACATAGGACTGTAACGCACCTGACCGTCATACATGTTTGTAAAATCATTCGTCATGATATGGTTCAGATTCTTCAAGGCATCTTCACCTTCAAAAAGGACCTCACCCATATGAGACACATCAAACATACCTGCCTTTGTTCTGACAGCCATATGCTCTTTAATAACACCTGTCTCATACTGAACCGGCAGTAAATACCCTGCAAATGGTACCATCTTGCCTCCGCAGGCTACATGGCAATCGTAAAGCGCTGTTTTCTTCTCCATTCTAAATCTCCTTTCTACTAATAAGAGGTCTTTCTAATCGAAGGCATAAAAATAGACAGAAGCGCGATAACTGCATGCGCCTCCGTCTCATCAACCTGAAAGATTCTCCCAATAGGGATTGCTTCTTCGGCACTATTTTCGTAGTATTTTCAGAGTATCGTCTGAATCCGGTCCCTTTTGCCTGAGAGTTTTTGCACTCACTTTCCCCTTCGGCGCCGCTACTTAAAGCGATCTCTCCCGAATTCTTCCACCGATTTCTATTCAGTTTTGGTTATGCCGGACGATTGAAAACCTTCACCCATATTTACTATACTTTTAATGAAATCAAATGTCAACGAAATATTTTATAAATGTTGCACATAAATCTTCAAAAGTATTTGGCATAATCAACAATAGAGGCTTTTGTTAATTTTTTGTTTTTATCTGATATTGCTATAGTCATTTGCTGACAGGTTTATAGTCTCCGTCAATATGTCCGATCAGGCTTTAATGGAAATGACTCCGTGCTCAGCCATGGAAGCCAGCAGCAGAACACTTCCTCCTACACAGCGTGCCTTGTCGGAAATGGTAAAACAGTTGTTCAGTTCTTCAAGGCGCGGGTCAATATCGGCAACCTTAAGCCCTTTACTGACACGATATCCATCCTGGATAATCCCGCGCAAAATTCCGTCAAGGGATGCATTGACAGGAACATCCGTACCATCTTCCGTCCCGACAAAAGCAATCGGTTCTCCCTTCTGTACGATGTCTGCAATCTGATGAACACTCCGCCAGATTCCGGAAGCCGGTGAATGCATCACACGCTCACGTCCAAATCCTCCGACCATTCCGGGAATTCCGGTATCCGGTATTGCCGGTCCCTTGTCAATAATACGTCCGAGCGTGTGTCCCCGATTCGTTTCAATCACATAATCGACATCGTCACCCGCAGAAAAGCCAGGACCCAACGCGACTGTAATACCGCCCATATCCCGTGATGTTCCCATATTTCTCTTCGCCAGTATGCCATCGACAAGCATCCACGGTCTGTATGACTTTAAGGAACTGCATTCCGGATCAATAATAAGCGCCGGTTCTCCGGTCAGCGACCGTCTCCATGCTTCCTCGAAATTTGAACAGAGAATACAGTTCATGCCTTCAACCTGTGCTTTGCCTTCATACACAGCCTGACAGAAAGAAACGTTCCGCCGGATTGCGGAAGGGCGGAACGTTTCCAGAATAATCACATGATACCCGGCCCTGCATAACTCATAAATACTACCCGTTGCAACATCGCCGCCGCCGCGTACGATAATTGGATCCATACTATCCCTGCTTCCTGCTATTATTATATGTTACAGTCTGGAGGGTGTTAGCAGATATCTGTAATCTGTACAGACGGCCTTCATCAGCTGACGCAGCTCAGAATTCACCGCAGAACTGCTGTCATCTGCTCTGCACAGTATTTCCTTCCCGTCCAGACGTACCTTGCATTCTGCTTTATCAGGATTCAGAACAGTAAAGCCGCTGTTGGTGCTTGCATACATGTCGGCCTCGTCCGCAAACAAGGTAAATTTATCCTTGAACGGAGCTGACGCATACGGGCAAAATGCCTTGCAGTTTCCGCATTCATTACACATATAATCAACATGGATAATCTGATGCGAACGCATACCCGGCACCTGAATCGAAATATTGGCACGGTTCGGACATACATCCACACAGTTCTCACATACTGTATTACATTTGAGACACCGTTCACTTTCCGCAGATACGTCCGTCGGATCGGCCAGAATGCCTTTCTTCTTATAACATAATTCTACATCATCAGATGGTCTGGCGTCAACACAAAGTACTTTCCCTAGCAACGCTTCAGCAGCTTTCCGCGCGTCACGGATACCTTCGACAGCTGTTGCAGGCCCGCCAAGTCCGTCACCTGCGACATACACATCAGGCACACTGGATTCTAGCGTCTCGCTGTTGACAACTGCGCAGCCGCGGCTGTCAACATCCAGATGATTGTTTCTGTAAAAATCTGTCGGTACCTTCTCTCCAACCGCTACAATAACCGTATCTGCCGGGATGAGAACAGCTTCCTCGGTCTCCCTGACCTTCCTGCGTCCTGACTCATCACGTGTATCCATAAGTTCCATTCTATGACATTCAAGAGATCCTCCGGAAAGACGTACCGGCGCAAGCAGGTCACAGAATTCAACGCCGTCTGCGACAGCAAGCTGCAGTTCTTCCTCATCTGCCGGCATATACCGCTTTGTACGGCGATATACAAGTGAAACCTTCTCCACGCCTGCGTTTCGTTTAGCTGCCCGTGCTGTATCCATGGCGGTATTTCCTCCGCCGATAACCGCTACATTTCTGCCAAGCTCTGCCTTGCCGTTTGTAGTCTTAAACGTATGAAGGAACTCGAGCGCATTCAGTGCCGTTCCCTCCTTCAGGGACAGCGAGCCGGGCTTTGACGCGCCAAGTGCGAGAATGACAGCCTGATATCCTTGTTTCTTTAAGTCCGCAACCGATGAGATTTCCGTATTCACATGAATATCGGCACCCATACGGCGGATCATCTCAATGTCCTTTTCAATCGCGTCCGCCTGAATTCTGAAATCAGGAATAACATCGCGGGGAATACCTCCCAGCGTTCCGCTCTTTTCAAAAATCGAAACCTCGGCGCCTGCCTTCAGCAGGAAATGTGCTGCTGAAATACCGGTCGGACCGCCGCCGACAACTGCAGCTCTTATACCGCATTTCACATCTGCAGGTTTAAATTCCCGGATAACGCTTTCATATCCTTGCTCGGCTGCCAGAAGCTTTGTGCCGCGGATATCAACAGATTCCTCATAGAAATTGCGCGTGCACTTTGTCATGCAGTTATGGGCACAGATCGTTCCGGTCAGGAAAGGAAGCGGATTCTTCTCAAGAATTACACGAAGTGCGGCAGCATAATCCCCCTTGCCTGCAAGTTCAACATAATTCGTAATATCCTGATGAATCGGACATCCTTCCTCACACGGAGCCATAAAACAATCGATTAAAGGCACGTCGGTCTTTGTCTTTCGCGACGGAAGCTCTTTTGCGCACTTCATATGGCGCCTGTCGCTTCTCGCTTCCTCTGCCAGGCGGGTCACGGCATCCACATTGACACCGTGAAATTCCCTATATAAACCCTTCTCCAAAAGTTCAGCTATCTGTTTGCACCGCTGATAGCCGCCCGGCTTTAAAAGAGTTGTCGCCATCGTTACAGGCCAGATACCTGCCTCAATGATGCGGCCGATATTGAAATAATCGGCACCTCCGGAATAAGCAATCCGAAGCTTCCCGCCGAATTCGCGGGAAAGTCTAGCCGCCAGTTCAATCGTCAGGGCATATAAAGATTTGCCTGACATATACATCTCTTCACTTGGCAGCTCATGATTCTTAACATCCACAGGAAATGTATTTGTAAGTTTAACACCAAACTGAAGTCCAAGACTCCCGGAAAGATCCATAAGACGCTGGAGCATCGGTACTGCGTCTTTGTACTGAAGATCATCTTTAAAATGAAAATCGCCGAATTCAACGTAATCATAGCCCATGTCATCCATCGTCTTTCGTGCGAAATCATATCCAAGTAGCGTAGGATTGCATTTAACAAAGGTATTCAGGTGCTTTTCCTTAAGCAGGTAATCGGCAATACTCTCGATTTCCTGCGGAGGACACCCGTGAAGTGTTGAAATCGTGGCAGAGTTGCATATATCCGATGGAATTGCCAGAATATCCGCTTCTGTTACATGTTTGAAACGGTCCTTCATCGCAAGCGCGCAGGAAATGGATCTCTGGAACGAATACGTATCCTTCGCTTCCATCATTCCGTTGATAAATGTATCAATCTTCGGAGACTGGATGCCTTTAAGATCATAGCCTACGCTGATATTGAACTGAAAGCCGTCCCATGCGCCGAGCCCGTACTCCCTGGATATAATATGCAGGATGACCCATGCTTTAATATACTCATCCATTGCCTCAGGAATATACAGTTCAGTCGACCACTCGCAGTTATATGCCTCGTCCTCGGCTCTGATGCACGGCCTTGCAATGCATGCCGCCATCTCCGCGCCATCCATAATCTGAACCGTCTTCAGTTCAAAGAACCGGCATCCTGTGTAATATGCCGCAATAATATTCTGTGCCAGCTGGCTGTGAGGTCCGGCCGCCGGCCCAATCGGCGTTTCAAGATTCCGGCCGAAAATCTGCTGGCTCTTAAGCGGATCTGCCTTATAGGGACGGTGAACTCCGAAAACGGTACCTGCAGATGCATTCTCGGCAAGTACCCAGTCCATCAGCTGTTCAAAGGACATGCTTGTCATTTCCGCGCTCATATGCTTCACCCTCCTAACGGTTATTGATTGTTTCCCAAAGCTGCTTTGCAGACTGTCTGCAGTCTGCCATAACCTTGGCTTCATCGACTTGTGTCAGCTGACGGTCTTTCATAAGGACTTTGCCATTGCAGACGGTTGTCACAACATCGTGCCCGCTGACGCCGAACAGCAGATGTCCGTTGATATTATCCGCATTCATCGGGGTGAGCGGATCATAGTCAACCACAATAACATCCGCGGCGGCACCTTCGGTAAGAACACCGAGCGGTCTGCGGAAATAACGGTTTGCAATCTTTGCATTATTCTCAAAGAGCATCTGGGCCGTCTCACCCCATGCAGCTGTTGCGTCGCAGAGATTATGCTCGTGCAGCAGCTTTGCGACCTTATAGGATTCCATCATGTCATGCGTATATCCATCTGTACCGAGTCCCGTCAGAATACCCTTGTGCAGGATATGCATTGTCGGCGGACAGCCGGCTGCATTGCCCATATTTGATTCAGGATTGTGTACAACCATCGTATCGGTATCCCGAATCAGATTCATTTCATGATCATTCACATAGATACAATGTCCAAGAAGCGTCTTCTCGCCAAGAATTCCAAAATCGTACAAACGGTCTACGACACGTTTTCCATAATTCTTCAGGCAAAGCTGAAGATCTTCAATGCCTTCCGCTACATGGATGTGATATCCGACTCCATCCGGCTTGCTGGCTGCGCAGAGTTCAAACGTTTCATCCGATATTGTAAACTGTGCATGCATACCCATCATGCCGGCTATCATATCGCTGTCATCCGCTAATGCATGCTTGATAAAATCCACATTCTCCTTAACACCGGCTCTGGATTTCTCCATTCCGTCACGATCCGAGACTTCATAGCAAAGGCATGTTCTGACTCCAAGCTCCTTTGCGGCCTCCTCAATAGCAAACAAACTGCCTTCAATATGGCCGAAGCTCGCATGGTGATCAAAAACCGTTGTAACGCCATTCTTGATACAGTCAATATAAGTAGCCATCGCACTGAGCTTTGTCTGTTCCAGTGTCAGATTCCGGTCAATTGTCCACCACATGCCGTCCAGAATTTTCAGAAAGCTTGTTGCGGCATAGCCATTAATGCTGATACCTCTGGCAAAAGCACTGTAAATATGCTCATGTGTATTGATAAAAGACGGCATAATAAGACCGCGGCCGGCATCAATAAATTCCGCATCCGGGTATTCCCTTCTGACCTCCTGTGTTGTACCTGTACGAACAATCTCGTGTCCGTCGATCGCAACAGCACCATCCTCATAATAGGGATCTGCTGTATTTCTGGTAATCAGTCTGCCATTCCCAATAACCAACATGGTAATCTCCTCCTGTTTCTGAGTATTGACCGAATCATTTACTATATTTAAGTTTAACACTTGGAAAATCAAATAGCAACCACTTTGTACAAAATAATTTAGATTTTATTAATTTTTTTTGTGTTTAAAAATACACAATCTTTTACCGTTTTTATGTTTAAAAAACGCTGACAGGATCTGTTCAATATACCCCGTCAGCGTTAATTATAATTACTAATATGCATCTTATCAAAAAATCATTCGGCATCAGCTGTGCGGCACCGTATCCTGAGGATTCGCAGGCCGCCTTCCAATGGTCTTCTTTGGAAGAAACTGACTGCCTTTTACATGTATTTCCACATAGCCGCCGGATGCCGCCATAAACGTAATCGGATACTTCAGGCTCATACCGGATGCATCACGCGCCGTAACTGTATTTCTGGCAAGAAATGTTACCAGACTTGCGCAGGTACCGTTCACAAGGCGGCACGCCGGATGTCCGTTAAGAGAAAACGTATAAATTCCATTGCTTCCCTCCGATGCGCGCTCACGTACAATACAGATTGTACAGGGAGATTTCAGCACATTCGGATCGTCCGGATCAAGCCGAACGCCATCGGCCATCGGCTGTCCGCCATATGGAATATGAGGATAGCCGGAATCTCCATTCGGGTAATCCTGTCCCTGGTAATTCTGTCCCGGGTAATTCTGTCCTGTGCTGTTCTGATTATACGGATTCTGGTTATACGGACTTTGATTCTGCGGGTTCTGGCTATACGGATTCTGGTTATACGGGTTCTGATTCTGCGGATTCTGGTTATACGGGTTCTGATTCTGCGGATTCTGGTTATACGGGTTCTGATTCTGCGGATTCTGACTATACGGGTTCTGATTCTGATTATACGAATTCTGGCTATATGGATTCCGATTATCAGGATTCTGATAATTAAAATCATTCCGGCCCGTCATATCACCAGGTTTACTCTTTCTGGCTATAAGAAAAGAAATCACACCCCCCACAGCAAGTCCGCTGTATTCTGCCACCATAATAAACGTCAGATTCTGCTCTACCCAACTTTCAACCGCGTCAAAATCACTGAGCGGCATATGCTTCAGAAAAATAACAATCAGGACAAAACAGAACACGAACGCAAAGCAAAGTCCGATCGTAGCCGCAATAATTCCGCCTGCCTTCTGGCCCTTTGATTTTACTGTTTTGGCATTAACCGCGCATAGAATAGCAATAACTGCAATATCTAACAATATGGGATGACTCCTTTCCTAATGAGCCGTCTGCGATTACCCGCGATAAATAATATCAGATCTGCCGGGGCCGTTTGAAACCATTGTAATCGGATGCTCAATCTTCTTTTCAATGAATTCAACATAATTCCGACAGTTAGCAGGCAGGTCTTCATACTTGTGAATACCACGTATGTCGCATTTCCAGCCCGGCAGCTCCTCATAAACCGGCACTGCCTTCTCAAGCATTGATGTTACAGGAAAATCTGTTGTAACGGTTCCGTCAATATCATATCCGACACAGACAGGGATTTTGTCAAGATAGCCAAGTACATCAAGCACTGTAAACGCCACATCTGTTGTGCCCTGAATACGGCAGCCATACTTGGAAGCTACACAGTCGAACCATCCCATTCTTCTGGGACGTCCCGTTGTTGCTCCAAATTCTCCCCCGTCACCTCCGCGGCGGCGAAGCTCATCTGCTTCCTCATCAAAAATTTCACTGACAAAAGCACCTGCTCCGACTGCACTTGAATATGCCTTGCATACGGTCACGATCCGCTTGATCTCATAAGGCGGAATGCCGGCACCGACAGCACCATATCCGGCTAACGTTGAAGATGATGTAACCATCGGATAGATCCCGTGATCCGGATCCTTCAGGGAACCAAGCTGCCCCTCGAGAAGGATATTCTTTCCTTCCTTGACTGCTTTGTAGAGATAAAGCGATGTATCACACACATACGGTTCAATCATATCACGGTATTTCTTAAGTTCACCAAGAAGCTGATCCGGTGTCAGAAGCGGCTTATGATAAAGGTGCTCCAGCAGTACATTCTTCTGCTCGCATGTACGGATAACCTTCTCCTCAAGCAGTTCATCATCAAAAAGCTCACTCACCTGATAGCCTGTCTTGGCATATTTGTCTGAATAAAAAGGCGCAATGCCTGATTTCGTAGAACCGAATGACTTCTTGCCTAGCCGCTCTTCCTCATAGGAATCAAAAAGCATATGATATGACATCACAATCTGAGCCCGGTTCGAAACCAGAATGTGCGGCTTCGGAACTCCGCGGTCTGTAATGGATTTAATCTCTTCGATAAAAAGCGGAATATTTAACGCCACACCGTTCCCGATAATATTTGTCGTATGATTGTAGAAAACACCTGATGGTAAGGTATGAAGTGCAAATTTTCCAAAATCATTCACGATCGTATGACCTGCATTCGCGCCGCCCTGAAAACGAATAACGATATCAGACTGCTCACCAAGCATATCCGTGATCTTGCCCTTGCCTTCATCGCCCCAGTTCGCACCAACTATTGCTGTTACCATATACATTCCTCCGCTTCTTACTTACTTTCGGCACTCATTGCCGTTGATATTATACTATATTATCAACAACAAGTAAAATACTTTATAAAAAACAGCCGCGCTACAGAAGAGGCGCAAACAGCCTTAGAAACTGCCCCGCCAGCTTCATAAAAGCAGACCGCTTTCTGCAGTCCAGCAAGGAAATCCGCCTGCATTTACGCAGTGTTTCCTGGTAATCCGCCTCTACATCGAAGACTGTTCTGTTCCGGTACATAAAAACAGCGCACTCAAAGTGGAGAAAAAGACTCCGGAAATCACAGTTTATCGTTCCGACCACGGCAGTCTCATCATCACTCACAAACACCTTTGCATGAACAAAGCCGGGCAGATATTCATATATGCGGACACCGCTTTCAATAAGCTGTGTATAATATGTCTGTCCCAGCGCATAGGCATACCACTTGTCCGGAATATACGGCATGATAATCGTAACTTCAACACCGCGCTTTGCAGCATATGTCAGCTGGTCAATCATCGTATTGTCAAGAATAAGGTATGGCGTCATTATATGAACATATTTATTCGCGTGTGACAATATATGAGAATACACAGTCTCACCGACATTCTCGCAGTCAAACGGACTGTCCCCGAACGGTACTACAAATCCGGTTCCCTCCTGCAGAGCCGAAAGCCTCGGTGTCAGAAAAGCGTCATAGTTCTCCGGTACCTTCGCCGATATATTCCACATCTCCAGAAACATCATCGTCATATTCTGGACACCGTCGCCGTTCACCATAACAGCAGTATCCTTCCAGTGGCCAAACCGCGGTTTTACATTGATATATTCATCGCCAATATTAATTCCGCCTGTAAAACCGACCTTCCCGTCAATTACACAGATTTTTCTGTGGTCACGGTTATTCTGGTACGTTTCAAACACAGGCCGGAGCGGGCTGTATACCTTTGTTTTAATGCCAAGGGATTCCAGATACTTCGGATAACGATACGGCAGCAGCGCAATAACGCAGATTCCGTCGTACATAACCCGGACTTCAACGCCTTGTTTCACCTTACGCGTAAGAATCTCAAGCAGCGTATCCCACATTACGCCGTCTTCGATTAAAAAATACTCGAAAAAAATAAATTTTTCTGCTTTTTCAAGCTGAATCTGCATTTCCCGAAACTCATCCTCACCAAGCGGGAAATATTTGACCTGCGTATTTCTGCACACCGGATATCCCGGTTTGGCGCCGAGATAATTCGTGAGGCCCCCGACAGCCGGACTTGCCTTCATAAGATCCGACTGTACCTCGCCGTCCTGTCTCATATATGGCGACACTTCGATATGCGTCTCTTTCAGTCTCTTCTGAAGCCTGCGCGTTCCGATTCCAACCTTGGAATACAGATAAAACAGTATTCCAAAAACCGGCACAAGCAGCAGCGGAATGACCCACGCGAGCTTCAGCTCTGTATTTCCCTCTCTGTTAAGGATGTATATGACCGCCAGAAGTCCGAGCAGCAGGGAACTGCCATAAATCGGAACCATAATGCTCTGTAGATAGATAAAAACTTCAACAATCAAAAATATCTGAATTGCCAGTAAAAGCACAATGACAGTCGTCCTGCTGAACAGAACCCGCAGAAAGCCTCTTGATTTCTTTTTGCCGATTAACTTCTCTTCCATATCTGTTCCTTCACCTGCAGATTATTTCCGTGCATTTCAAAGTCATAAAATTTATCCTGCAGACGGAAAAATTTTATGACTTCATATAGCTACATAATAACATACTCTTGTCATGCATGAAAGTTTTTTCTGCTTTCTGCGGCACGCATGACATACCGCATAAAAAAGCATTTTATATTTATTTCATAAAAATCGTCTTTCTTTTTCCTTAAGTTCGTATTACAATGTAAGAAACCTGTTCAGGCAGAAAGGAGCCTTAAATAATATGAAGAAATTAACTAAAATTGCTATCGCGCTTATGGCTATCGGCGCAGCTGCTGCTGGCGCGGCTTTATATTTCAAGAAATTCGGCGGCTGCAAATGCTGCAGCGAAGAGGGTGAATGCGGCTGCGGCTGTGACGGGGACGAGGAGGATCAGGACGAAGAAGATTCATCCTTCGATTCACGGGAATATGTATCCATTCAGCCCAAAGGCAAGAAATCTTCCGAAGAGGATGATTCCGGAAAAGATACCGAAAAGCCGGCTGCTTCTGAGGAAGCTACCGCTGAGAAGAATACGGCCGTTGAAGAAGCGCCGACGGAAAACTAGTGGTTTA
>Ga0160425_1001925_pt1 | contig 17916 bp, 15 predicted proteins | sample BioMet8_FD_108193 | JGI IMG/M metagenome (GOLD analysis project Ga0160425, IMG submission 108193) | Microbial communities from bioreactor (seeded with sewage sludge) at Lawrence Berkeley National Lab, California, USA - Biofuel... | ecosystem: Engineered > Bioreactor > Anaerobic > Unclassified ...
AATGCGGCCAAGCACGCGGGCATAGCGATTTCGGAGGATCTGAAGATGCCGGGACTTGATCCTGCTGTTGTTGGAGAAATGGTTGCGGAAGGCATTAAGAATAATCACTTGTATATTTTTACACATGGTGAATACAGAAAATTCTGCGAGGATCGTTTCGCACGTATTACAGCCGCGTTTACGGAAACACCGGTAAGCCCGGATTTTGTGCCTGGAAAGCCGCTGGCCGGCACACGCGAATGGGCAAATGACCCGAACTGCTGGGGCAAAGCCTGACAATAACGTTGGAGAGCCTCTGTGATGTGATAATCACAGAGGCTCTTTTGCTATTCAATGATATAATTCAGTGGTTAAAATCGAATATTTGAAAAAAATATATTCTAAATTTAGTATAATAAATTCAGTAAATATTGATATTGACATTATTTATAACAATTTGTAGTATTGAATACATAGAGACGGCTTTGCCGTGCTGTTTACAGTCCGAGATAGAAGCCTTCATCAAGCAGGGATTCGAGATCTTCAAGCATCCGGTCATCTTCGGGATCCGCGCTTGTTTCGTTCTCAAATACCGCGGTAAGATAATCGATCAGGCAGATAGGCGCCGCGTAGGAGTCTTTCCACATAATGCCGTTCACCTGACAGGGGAGCACGACGGTGCCGTATTTTTTGACATCCACCCAGGACGGACCGGTTATCAGGATGACGGGAACATTGATCTTCTTAAAATAGGTCAGAATATGAGCGGTCTGGCGTGAGTAGCGCGGGAACATGAAAGCAACGCATACGTCGTCACTGGAAGCACTGATGATTTCCTCGGGAAGGCTCATTGCAATGGCCTGAATCAGACGGATATGCTTATGCAGTCTGGAAAAGCTCATAGCCATGTAATACGAGAGCGAAAAGGAAGACCGCATTCCAAGACAGTATACACGGTTTGCCCTGCGGATCAGTCCGATGGCCTGATCGATATCTTCTTTTTTCAGGAGTGACAGCGTGGCGTCGATATCCGTTACACCTTGCTGGAAGGTGTGCTGAAGGAGCTTGGAGTCGTGTGTAAGGTGCGATTTCTCAAGATGACCGATCTGACTGAACTTGTCTTTAATGCTTTGCTGAATATCCCGCTGCATATCGGAATATCCGGAATAGCCAAGCATCCGGGCGAATCGTATGATGCTTGTGGTGCTCACGCCGATGCGTGACGAGGATTCGTCAAGCGTGCTGAATGCAAGCGTGTTTGTGTTTTCAAGAATGTAATTGGCGATTTTCTTCTGAGAATGGGTCAGTGAATCGAATTGACTCGATATATTCTCAAGAATATCGGACATTTGGACCACCTCTTTCTTTGCTATGGTATGGATTATTTCATACATACCCTGTTGTGTATGAAATAGTACATTCTATTTCAGTATAAAAACCGGTAAAATCTTTGTCAAGGGTTGCTTGAAACATCATTTCATTTTTTTGACACAGGAGGTAGAGATGGGTAACAAATCGTATTCGGTTCTGTATCAGGCACAGTATATTGTCGGCCGCGGAAGCATCGGCGCTATCGGAGAGCTTGGCCGGAAGCGCGCGGCGGTTATTTATGACAGCCGGGTTGTGAATGGTGAAACAAAGGCACTTGTGGAAAAGATCATGAAAGACAGCGGAGGAGAGTGCGAGTGGATCGGCGATATCAAAAACGAGCCGTTTTTTTCGGATATCAGGGAATGTGTCAGGAGAGCGGGCGAGTTCAGGCCGGATCTGATTCTGGCGATCGGCGGCGGTTCCGTGATGGATACGGCAAAAGCGGTACGTCTTTTCTATGAGTATCCCGATATGACGCTTGAAGAATCACTGAAGCAGTATCAGCTCCCGAAGCTCGGCGGAAAGACCATTATGGCCGCGGTGCCTACGACGAGCGGAACAGGCTCGGAGACATCCTCAGCGGCAGTCTTTATCGATCAGGAAACAAAGGCAAAGCATCTGATGCTGGCAAACACGATTATACCGGAGTATGCGATTCTGGACGCGAATTTTACGGATACGCTGCCGGCGGTCGTTGCGGCACATACCGGTGCGGATGCGCTGACACACGCACTAGAGGCTTCTGTCTGCACCATTGCTTCGTCGATGGTGGTTTCCATAGCGCTGGGGTCTGCACTTGATCTTCTGGAGAATCTGGAAGATTCCGTACAGATAAAAGAAAAGTGCGCAAAACGTGACGCGGCCCGTGAAGCGTGCCATACGGCCGCAAGTCTGGCGGGATCGGCCATCACAAATTCATGTGCCGGCATGGCCCACGGTTTTGACCAGCCCGGACCGTATTTTGGCTTTCCTCACGGGATGGTATGCGGCATGATGCTGCCGTACACGACTTCTTTTGCCGGTGTGCAGCCGTCATACAGAAAGCTGGCCGGAAGGCTGGGACTTTCAAAGAATACAGACGAGGCATCGTGTGCCGCGCTTGTTGATTATCTGTGGGAGTTTGTGGAAAGACTCGGACTTCCGCACAGCTTCAGCGAGCTTGGTGTCGATGAAAAGGCGTATATGGATAAGCTCGATGATTTTGCAGATCTTGCGGCAGGTGCAATTTCAACAAGACTGTCTCCCAGAGTGCCGTCGCATGAGGAAGCGGTAGAACTTCTGCGGGATGTATATTATGGAAACCGTCCGGGAAAATAATACGGACACAGGTACAGGGGGTTGGAGAATGGCAGATGACGCAGGGAAATTCAATATCGGACAGCGGATCAAGCAGATACGGAAGATACGTGGTATTTCATTGCAGCAGCTTTCAGAGGGAACGGGAATGAGCTACTCGTATCTGTCAGGCCTGGAGCGTGACAAGCATTCGATCTCGATTACGAATCTGCAGAGACTGGCGGCTTTTTTCCATGTAGATATGGTTTATTTTCTGGACAGCAGCGACAGGAAGGATTATCTGATACGGAAAGAGGACCGTGTTACGCTGAATGCGGAGGAAGATGCGGTTTATCAGGTGATTTCACCGGACACCTCGGAAAACCTCCAGGTCAGCTTTGCCGAGATACCGGCGCATCAGCCGACGGAACGCCACATTCACAAGCACCCGAAGGGTGAGGAATTTATTACGGTGACAGCGGGCGAGGCTGTGGTGCTCGTGGAAGATCACAAATACGTCCTGAAAACCGGGGATTCCGTGATTTTTCCCTCGGAAAAGGAACATTGTATCTATACGGAGGATTGTGCCGCGTCGATTCTGATCGTCACAAGTCCGCCATACGGGCGCGGATCCCGAACAGGGATTTGAAATAAATCACATAGAAAAGGAGAAAAAAATGAACCCAATGGATTATGTCAAAAAAGAACCGTATAAGCTGTATATCGATGGAAAATTTGTACCGTCTGCTTCGGGAAAGATCTCAGAATCGACGAATCCGGCAAACAACGAAGTATTTGCCTCATTCTACCGCGGCGGCCGTGAAGACGTAGAAAAAGCGATCCAGGCAGCACGTAAAGCATATGACGAAGGACCGTGGAGCAGGCTTTCCGCACGTGAACGGTCTGAGCTTCTTATAAAAGCAGGAGAGATACTGGACAGACGATCGGATGAATTCGCTGTACTTGAAACGCTTGACGCAGGCAAGATGTATCCAAGCATGCGTTTCTACGAACTGCCGATGGCAGTCGATGCGTTCAAATATTTCGGCGGACTGTCCCGCTGCATCGACGGAAAGGTTGTTCCTTGTTCTCCGGACTGCATGAATTATGTGCTGTGGCAGCCTTGTGGAGTAGTCGGTGAAATTCTTCCGTGGAACGGCCCTCTTATGATGGGATGCCAGAAGATCGCTTCTATACTGGCTGCAGGCAATACCGTTGTTGCAAAACCGCCTACATGGGCATCCTTAAGCCTCCTTCTGCTGGCTGAGGTCTTTGACGAGGCAGGTTTCCCGGCAGGCGTATACAATGTAGTCACTGGTTCCGGCGGAGAAGCAGGCAATGCACTCGTTGAGAGCCCGGATGTCGACATGGTATCCATGACCGGCGGAACGGAAACAGGACATAAGATTATCAGCGCTTCCGAGCGCACCATCAAGGATGTTGCGCTGGAGCTCGGCGGGAAGAGCCCGAATGTCGTGTTTGATGATGTCGACATCGACAATGCGGTCAAGTATGCGAAATGGGCATTTACGAATCATTCCGGCCAGGTATGTGTTTCCGGAACACGTCTGATACTGCAGAGAACGATTTATGATGAATTCCTTGAAAAGCTCGTCAAAGAGTGTGAGAAGTTCGTTCCGGGCGATGGCTTTGCATATGAAAAGGGCGCCAATTTCAATACTCTGGTTTCAAAAGAGCATGCGGAAAGTGTCTGGAAATACATTGAACTGGGCAAGAAAGAGGGAGCGCGTCTTCTGTGCGGCGGCGAGCCTTATACGGATCCGGAGCTGGCAAAAGGCAATTTCGTTCCACCGACAATTTTTGCGGATGTAACACCGGATATGCGTATCTATCAGGAAGAGATCTTCGGACCGGTACTTTGCGTGACGCCGTTTGATACCGAAGAGGAAGCACTCGCACTTGCGAATGGCACGATCTACGGTCTTGCAGGCGCTGTGTTCACAAATAATATCAAACGTGCCACACGGTTTGCAGCGAAGATGAAAGCCGGCCAGGTATACGTGAACTCATTCTTCAGCAACCTTATGATTGAATCCCCGGGTACAGGCTGGAAGCAAAGCGGAATCGGTGTTGCCGGTATACACAAATATATGATATCCAAATCTGTTTTTGTCAATACAAGTGACACAGTGCTGCCACCGCAGTAAAATACGTCACAAATCTATGAAAGGAGTTATATAATGGCTAAACTGAAAGCAATTCATTATATCAATCAGTTTTACGCGGGCATCGGCGGTGAAGACAAAGCCGGCGTAGGCCTTATGACATATGATGAAAAAATCGGACCGGCTTTAGGTCTTGAAGCCCAGTGGAAGGGTGAGATGGAGATCGTCAAGGTTATAAGCTGCGGCGATAACTATATCAACTCGGAAGACAAGGGCGATGAGGCCATGGCGGAGATCAAAAAAATCGTCGAAGAGCTTCATCCGGATGTTTTTATCGCGGGTCCTGCTTTTAATGCGGGCCGGTACGGCGTTGCCTGCGCGAAAATCTGCGATTATATCCGCAGGGAGGCTGGCGTTTCGACGGTCACCGGAATGTGGCATGAGAATCCTGCCATCCCTATGTACAGAAAAGACAACTATATTATTTCGACTCCGGAGACGGCTGCAGGAATGAGAAAAGCCCTGCCTGCGCTCGCGGCGCTGGCACTGAAGCTCGCGAAGAAGGAGCATATCGGACCGGCACGTGTGGAAGGCTATATTCCGACCGGCCACCGTAATAATGAATATAATGAAAAAAGCGGTGCCGAGCGTGTTACGGATATTCTGCTGGCCAAGCTGGCAGGAAAGCCTTATCAGACAGAGGTTCCGCTCCGCGGCTTCGAAAAGATCGAAGCAGCTCCGCCGGTCGCTGATGTCGGCAAGATCAAGGTCGCGCTTGTTACAACAGGCGGACTCGTTCCGATGGGTAATCCGGACAAGCTGAAACAGGCATTTTCTGTGACGTACGGCAGCTATGACATGACAGGACTGGCTTCGCTCGACCGCGGTGTTTACGAGTCGATCCACGGCGGCTATGACACGACCTTCGCGACGGCCGATCCGCACCGGCTGATTCCTCTTGACGCGGCCCGTGAGCTGGTCAAAGAAGGAAAGATCGGAAGTCTCTATGAACGATTCCTCACAACATGCGGAATCGGTACAAATATCCAGAGCAGCAAGGATATCGGCGCCGCAATGGCGAAAGAGCTTTTGGATGCCGGTGTTTCGGCGGCGCTTCTCACTTCTACCTGAGGCACCTGCACTCGTTGCTGTGCAACGATAAGTAAGGAATTTGACCGTGTAGGACTGACGAACGCGCATATCACAGCGTTTACCTCGATCGCGTCGAATGTCGGTGCGAAGAGAATTGTATTCGGCGGTGATTTTACATCGCCGGCCGGCAACCCGGATCTTCCGCTCGAGCGTGAAAAGGCATACAGAAGAAAGATTCTGGAAAAAGCGATTGAAATGCTGGGTGCAGACATCAAGGAGCCTACAATCTGGACGGTTGATGAAGAGAAAGAAGGTGAAGCGAAATGATGAAGCTTACACGTCAGTATTTTCCGGTAAACAGAGCTGTTTTCGGAGATCATACATCTTACCGTGACGGCGTTCTCACGATCAGTGAGGAAGAGCTGCAGGGTGTCATCAAACCGCTTCTCAAACATATTAAAAGCGTAAGATTTGAGCTTGTCAATCCGGGCGAAAACACGAGAATTATTCATGTGCTCGATACGCTTCAGCCAATGTACAAGCTGAGCGGCAGCGGAATGCAGTATTCAGGCTTCTTTGGAGATCCGACAATGGTAGGAGACGGCGTTACGAATCTGCTTACCGGTTTTTCGGTCATGGAGAGCGCGGCTCTTCCCTGGGACGCAGCCAACGCTTCAAGCGGACTGCTGTATCCGCGTGACGCGATCATCGACATGACAGGACCGATCAAGGACATGACACCGTTTTCACAGACGATCAACTTCGTGATTATTTATGAGGTTGTGGAAGGAAAATCTTCACAGGAATACGATACGGAAATCCGTTCGATCGGAATCCGTACGGCAACATATTTTGCTAGCCTTACAAAGGATCTGGCGCCGGAAAGCAAAGAGGATTTCTCCATTGATGATGTGGATCCGAGTCTCCCGAACGTCGTACTCGTATGGCAGTGCCAGAATCAGGGGTATTATTCGGATACCTTCCTGTATGGCGTGCCGATCGACAATATTGTACCGACGATCCTGCATCCGAATGAAATGCTGGATGGGTGTGTCGTGAGTGGAAACTGTGTGTGGCCGGCGTTCAAGGTGCCGACATACGTTCACTGCAATCACCCGATTCTGCTCAATCTCTACAGAAATCACGGGAAAACCCTGAATTTCCGGGGCGTTATCTTCTGCCGAAGCCACCAGCCGTCGAACTGGCACAAGACACGTCAGGCAAATATGAATGTCAAGCTGGCGCAGTATCTTGACGCGGATGGCCTGATCATGGCATGGGAAGGCGGCGGCAATGCCTGTGTAGACGGCATGCTGACGATACAGTGCGCGGAACAGCATAATATCCGCTCATCGCTTATCACCTTCGAATTCGGCGGAAAAGACGGAACAGAAGGTATCCTTCTTGTGGATGATGTGCCGGAGGCGGACGCGGTTATAAGCGGCGGTTCGTTTGAGCGAAGCCGTACGCTGCCGGATATGGACCGTGTCGTAGGCGGCACAACGCTGAGACTTAATAAAGAAGCCGGCGGTTTCTTCCCGCCAGCCGAAAAAAGCATCGTTCTGGACAATGCCGTTCATCTTTATATGTCCGGTAATCAGAGCGGATACAGTCATATTACGGCAGAAGCGTATTAAGGGCTGCTGAAAGGAAAAAAGTTAATAGTATGGGTACGTGAAAAGCCGGCAGCGGGGTGTGTTCTGACACGCTTGCCTTCGGGGATTTCCGCACTCGCCTATGGATGGCCGCAGATTAAACTCGGCGGGCTCTTGTAAAGAGCCCGCCTCAGACAGTAATCTGCGGCCATCGCTTCGTGCGGAAATCAGCGAAGCCACGCTTCCGTCAGATCACACCCCGCTGCCGCTTTTTCACTTACCTTCATCCGGATTACCATTTTCCTTTCCCCAGCAATTTATTCACACAAACTGATATTATTCCTGCTTTGTGGAAACTGACGGGCAGGTACGGTATGCGGGGAGCTGACTTTAAGCTTGTCTTCCGGTATTTCTGCACGAAGCGATGGCTGCAGGATTAAACTCGGCGGGCTCCACCGGAGCCCGCCGAGTTTAATCCTGCAGCCATCCATAAGCGAGTGCAGAAATACCGGAAGACAAGCGGTCAGCCCCCGCATACCGTACCTGCCTGCCGCTTCTCCACAAGACATTAATAATACTTTACCCTATTGAAAACAGCGGGCAAAAATAGTATATTATATTTAAATATTTCTTTGGATGGCCACGCCATCCCGCCGCCAGCTGATACGGTAAACTGCCGTATTCTTTCAGCACATATCATTTTTACAGTATGAGGGAAAATAAATGCCCGGAAGAAGTAAACAGACTGTCCTGATTGTTGATGACCAGGAAATCAACAGAGGAATTCTGAAATTTATTCTTGAGAATGATTACGACACACTGGAGGCCGAGAACGGCCTTCGTGCGCTGGATATACTGAAAGGCAGCAAAGACAGGGTCAATGCGATTCTCCTTGATGTAATTATGCCGGAAATGGATGGATATGGGTTTCTGGAGGCTATCAGAGGAACGAAGTATGCCGACCTGCCGATTATCGTGCTGACCGGCTCAACGGATTCGGAGGAAGAGAACCGCGCGCTGGAAATGGGTGCGTGGGATTTCATATCGAAGCCTTATCAGCCGCAGATCCTTTTAAGCCGCCTTCGGAATGCAATTGCCAGAAGTCAGATATTTGTTTGAACAGATGCGCCAGATGGCTGAATTTGACGGCCTGACAGGTCTTTATAACCGTACCAAATTCTATGGTGAAACGCGGAAGATGCTGGATGATTATCCGGAGACGGAATTCGCTGTTATTCGGATCGATATCGACCAGTTCAGTCTGCTGAATACGTTCTGGGGTGAGAAGGGCGGCGATGAGTTCCTCAGATATATTGCCATCGAACTGAAGCGTCAGGCGGAGAAGATTGATCATTGTACATACGGCCGCATCAATGCGGACATTTTCTGCGCCTGTGTTCCGTATCAGGAAGGAAAATTCAAGAAGGTTCTGGATGAAGTACTGGAGAGACTCAAGGCTTTTCGCAGCGACTATTTTATCAAACCGACATTTGGCATCTATGTAATTGCAGACAAGAGCATGCCGGTAGAGGGCATGTATGAGTGCAGCTCCATGGCTGCCAAGACATGCAAGGGAAAGTATAATACATACTTTGGCTATTACGATGCCGGTTTGCATGATGCGTCCTACAGAGAGCAGGAAATTGTCAATGAAATGCAGAACGCGCTTGACAGCGGGCAGTTTGTCCCGTATCTGCAGCCGAAATATGATCTCAGGACAAACCGTCCGTACGGCGCGGAGGCACTTGCGCGCTGGATCCACCCGGAAAAGGGCATGATTTCGCCGGGTGTATTTATTCCGGTTTTTGAACAGAACGGCTTTATCAGCAAGCTGGATCATTATATGTGGGATCAGGTCTGCCGGTATTTACGGAAATGGATTGACGAAGGGCTCAATCCTGCGCCTGTATCTGTCAATATTTCGCGCGCAAACATGTATAATCCGAATATCGTATCCGACATCACAAGTCTGGTCAGACAGTACGGCATCCCGGCAAGACTCCTGAATCTGGAGCTTACGGAGAGTGCGTATATGGATAATCCTGAGGTTATGCGCGGAGTTGTACATGGACTGCAGTCAAATGGCTTTACCGTCATGATGGATGATTTCGGCAGCGGATATTCATCACTGAATACGTTAAAGGAAATTTCAGTCGATGTGCTGAAAATCGACATGAAATTTCTGCAGGGAGACGATGGAAGCGGACGGAGCGAGCGGATTCTTTCGTCGATGATCCGTATGGCGGGGGTGGCTTGACCTGCCGGTTATTGTGGAAGGCGTGGAAACGAAGCAGCAGGTTGACTTTCTGAAAAGTGTCGGCTGCGGGTATATACAGGGATATTACTTCGCAAGGCCGATGCCGGCGGCTGACTACAGGAATCTGATTGAAGGCATTCATCTGGAAGAAGGCTCTGAGGAACGGGGTGTCGACCAGTCGGCCATGAATGAGACGATCTGGTCTTCGAATCCGTCCATGGAATTTCTGCTTGATCATATTCGTCAGCCGATATCCGTCTATGAGTACAGCAGCGACGCGTGCACTCCTCTGCGGGTAAACAAGGCATTCAATCAGTTTTTCGGATACGGCGAGAATATTGTTGATTTTGAAAGGGTTGCGTTTTTCGGTGATACGTCTGCTTCCCGTGACAAGATACACGGTCTGTTCCTTCGTGTCTGTGAACTGATGGCAACGGATATGTGCACATGTGAAATTGAGGATAAAGACGGAACAAATCATACGATGCAGATTGTGCTGAATTATCTTGGTGAGGTCGAAGGCCGCAAGATTGTACTTGCAATTTTTATTGAACGGAATGACGATATCGTGTCACAGCAGGTGGCTGTCCTGACCGACCGGGCATACGCGATGAAGCATGTTTATACGACGGAAGAGTTCAATGAGCTGATTTCGGTATTGAAGAACGAAATTCCGGTTATCCGTCTTGTGGATCCTGTGAGACGCTGTGTTTATGATCTCCAGACACAGCAGGCGACCGATCAGATATGCCATGATTTCTGGGGCCGTTGCAATCGCTGCGATAACTGTACATCATCACATGCGCTCCGGAATAAAAATATCGCGATTAAAATTGAAATAATTGATGAACGTACCTTCCTCGTTATTTCCAAATATGCCAGAATTGACGGGAAGGATTTTGTGCTGGAGATGCTTTACGATGCTTCTGAAGGCATGTTTATGGAAGCACGCCGGGAAAGTGCGATAAAAGACATTGTCGACGGCTATAATAAAATGCTGATTACCGATTCTCTTACGGGTGTCTATAACCGCCGGTATCTCGATGAGAATTTTGTACCGTCGCTGAATTGCTGTGGGGATTATTTCAAGGTGAGCATTGCCATGCTTGATATCGATGATTTCAAGGAAGTGAATGACACACACGGACATCAGGCAGGCGATGCACTTCTTCGCGATGTAGGCAATTACTGGCGCCTTCATTTTGATACCAGGAAAAAAGGCAGTGAGCGGTTTGTTGTACGTTACGGCGGGGATGAGATGCTGATTGTTGTCTGCGGCATGGAACCGTCTACATTCAAGAGACTGATCGAAAAGTACTATCGTGATATGCGTAAAACCTGTTATCTGACGGATGAGGTCAGTATTCCATTTACAATCAGCTTTGGCCTTGCTTCAAGTGATGAATTCCTTTCCGGTTTTTCGTGGAATGAACTGCTGAAGCTCGCGGACACGCGTATGTATGAAAAGAAGGCACGGAAGAGGGAAGCTTAGATATGGACAGAATCTATTTTGACAATGGCAGCACTTCCTTTCCGAAGGCGCCCGGTACTGCGGAAGCGATGGCGTCTTTTATCCGGGACGGTGCTTTTAATATTAACAGGGGAAATTACAGCGGTGCATATGAGACGGAAAGTATGGTGAGGGACACAAGAGAGCTTCTGGCTGAACTTTTTCACGCGCCGGATGCGCGGAATGTAATTTTCACCTCGGGTATCACATGCTCGGTCAATATGTTCCTGAAGGGCCTTTTAAAGCCAGGCGACCATATTGTAACCTCGTCTATGGAACACAATGCAGTCATGCGTCCGCTTGCACAGCTTGAAAAGAAAGGCGTGGCCTATACTGCGGTCCCTGTAAACAGGGAGGGGATCCTGTCTCCGGCTGACCTCGAAAGGGCGGTCCGCCCTGACACGAAGGTTGTGATTATAAACCATGCGTCGAATGTCAGCGGTTCGATTCAGCCGATACGGGAAATCGGAATGATCTGCAGAAGGCATAATCTTTATTACGGTGTGGATACGGCACAGAGCGCCGGTACACTGGATGTGAATTTTGAAGAATGCTGTATGGATTTTCTCGGCTTTACCGGTCACAAGGGACTACTTGGTCCGCAGGGAACCGGTGGCTTTATTATAAGCAGCCGTCTTGCGGAAGAGATGATCCCGCTGATTGCCGGCGGTACGGGCAGCCGTTCCGATTCGCTTGAGCTGCCGGAAACTATGCCGGACAAGTATGAAAGCGGTACGATGAATATCCCGGGAATCGCCGGTCTTAACGCATCGCTGCTGTATCTGAAAAAGACGGGAATTGAGGAGCTGCACAAGAAGAAGATGGCACTTGCCCGGTACTTTTTGGAAGCACTTAAACCGCTGGAAGCAGAGGAAATTCTGAGGGTGCCGGGACCATCCCGCCTGGATGACCGCGTCGCGGTGGTGTCCGTTGATTTCCTGCATGCGGATAACGCGGCAGCTGCATTCGCACTTGAGGAAGAGGCAGGCGTTATGACGCGTGTCGGACTTCACTGTGCGCCGATGGCACATAAGGCGATCGGAACGTTTCCGCGGGGAACCGTTCGTTTCGCTTTCAGCGCGTTTAACACAAAAGAAGAAATCGACACAGCCATGGCAGCCCTGCAAAGAATAATAAGCCCGGATTATAGATTTTTTCAATAGGAACTTCGGAATTTTCAATAAGCAAAGTCGAAAGCCGTATGGATATACGGCTTTTTCTATGCTAACTTAAAGAAAAAGCTATTAAGGAGGGCAAGCAGATGGCAGATTATCATCAGATGTGGAAAGATTTAGGAATGAATGTTGAAATGCATGACCAGCTTTGTGCGGTGCTTCCGCAGGCATTCGGAGATGTATTTTTATCACAGGAAAACCGGCCGGAGATGATGGACTATTTTGATTTTGTGGTTTCAGAGATCCATGGTGTAAGACCGGCGGAGCTTGTTGAGTTCCAGAAAAAGGGCGGCAAGGTGTTTGGTACATTCTGTGTTTATGTACCGGATGAAATTGTATTTGCGGCCGGAGGCATTGCGACTGGTCTCTGCGGCGGTTCACAGTTCTGGGTTCCGGGCGGTGAAAAGGTCCTGCCGGTGAATACATGTCCGCTTATCAAAGCGTCTGTCGGCGCCCGTCTTGACCGTACATGTCCGTTCTTCCGTATTGCGGATATGTTTGTCGGTGAGACGACGTGTGATGGAAAGAAGAAAGCATGGGAAATTCTGGCGGAGGATGTGCCGGTCCATGTAATGGATATTCCTCAGATGAAAAGGGACAAGGATATCAAATCATGGGCGGATGAAATCCGGATATTCAAAGATGTTGTCGAGAAATTTACGGGCAATAAGATCACAGCGGAAAGTCTTGAGGAGAATATTAAACTTTTCAATACGAAGCGGAAGGCGCTGGCACGTCTGTACGCCATGAGAAAGAATGAGAATATTCCGATCAGCGGTACGGATACGCTTCTGATTTCCCAGATTGCGTTTTATGACGATCCTGTCCGGTTTACGGAAAAAGTAAACATACTTTGTGATGAGCTGGATCAGCGGGTGGCTGACGGTGTCACTGTATTCCCGGCAGGTACGAAGCGGATTCTGATCAGCGGAACGCCGATGGCAATACCGAACTGGAAGCTTCACCACATTATCGAAACATGCGGCGCGGCTGTTGTCTGTGAAGAAACATGTACGGGAACGCGATACTTCGAACATCTTACCGATGAATCGGCGTCGACAGTCGATGATCAGATACAGGCACTGGCGGAGCGGTATATGAACATAAACTGTGCATGCTTTACACCGAATACGGCACGTACGGACGATATTATCCGTCTCGCGAAGGAATATCATGCGGACGGTGTTATTGACATCAATCTTAAGTTCTGCAGCCTGTACGATACAGAAGGCTATAAAGTTGAAAAAGCACTGAAGGAAGCAGGCATTCCTGTGCTTGGAATCGAGACGGACTATACGGACAGTGACGCACAGCAGCTGCGGACAAGAATCAGCGCGTTTATCGAAATGCTGAATGCGTAAGCGGGAAATCACAGATGGAACAGTATCAGGATTACGTTCTTTTTCCAAATCATGACAATGGGATTCATCTGTATCAGGAGCTTAAGAAGCTCGGAGTCAGGGCGCAGATCGCCCCGACTCCGAGAGCCGCGAGCAAATGCTGCGGAATATCCCTGATGATTCGAAGTGAAGATATAGAAATAGTGAAGAAATGTATTAATGACAGACATATTGAGATTCTCGATATTGTCCGGTTGAAGAAAAATATTGATCCAGCGAGAGACAGGTATTGTTAAATGAATTTTATAGGAATTGATATAGGCTCAACAGCGGCGAAGGTTGTGGTCAGAGGGGCGGACAGTCTGTTTTTTGTGGTGCCTACAGGATGGAGCAGCAAGGAAACGGCATCACTGATCCGCGAGCGGCTTCTAAAGGAAGGAATAAATGCTGACGGCAGCGATGCAAAGGTTATCGCTACCGGCTACGGCAGGGCGGCAGTCGGGTATGCCGACAAGATTATAACGGAAATAACATGTCACGCGAGAGGCGGAAGAGAGCTGGCACAGTGTGACTGCAGTATTATAGACGTCGGCGGTCAGGACACAAAGGTAATCCAGGTGAATAACGGGCAGGTGACTGATTTCCTGATGAATGACAAATGCTCGGCCGGTACCGGTAAATTTGTGGAGGTTATGGCGAACCGGCTTGGCATTACGATTGATGAATTGTTTACGCTTGCCGGCAGCGGCAGGCCGCTGCCGATCAGTTCTCTCTGCACGGTATTCGCAGAATCGGAGATTATAAATTTTATCGGGGAAGGTCATCCGCGCGAGGATATTGCCGCGGGAATCGTGGATTCCATTGCAGCCAAGGTTGCACAGCTTTGCAGCAGGCAGACGATGCAGGATACGGTGATTCTGACCGGCGGTCTCAGTCAGGTTGCGTATTTTGCGGACAGGCTTTCCTTAAAACTGGGAACGAAAGTCAGAAGCATGGAATTCGGCCGATATGCCGGTGCCCTGGGCGCGGCGCTTCTGGCAGAGGAAAAGCTTGCCTGATATGTTTTAAAACGAGAGCTTGACAAAGATTCAGCATGCGTTATAATAAGCCACGGAAATCTACAGCAAAGAAGTGATACGGATGCCGGGCAGAGCGTTTGCAAGGTCAGGTACAGACATTAGGAAAAAGAAATACGAAATTGATATGGTGCATGGGCCGCTTCTGGGCAAGCTGCTTATATTCGCTGTACCGCTTATTCTATCCGGAATACTGCAGCTGCTTTTTAACGCGGCTGATATCATTGTTGTGGGCCGTTTCACCGGAAGTGAGGCACTTGCGGCTGTCGGCTCCACAAGTTCTCTTATAAATCTGCTTACGAATCTTTTTATAGGGCTTTCTATCGGATCGAATGTTCTGTTCGCACAGCTCACCGGGGCAGGCAATGAAAAGGAAGCCGCGGAGACACTGAATACATCGATTCTTTTAAGCCTGATCAGCGGTGTTATTCTGATGGTGATCGGCTTTCTTTTTACAAAACCGATTCTGGTCCTGATGGGTTCGCCCGAAAATGTAATTGATCTTTCAGCGCTTTATCTGCGGATTTATTTCATCGGCATGCCGGCAATGCTGCTGTATAACTTCGGCAGTGCCATTCTTCGGGCAATCGGCGATACGAAACGGCCGCTTTTGTTTCTTTTTATATCGGGTGTTGTCAATGTCTTCCTGAATCTGTATTTTGTTATTGTCTTTCATATGGGAGTTGCAGGTGTTGCGCTTGCGACGATCATATCCCAGGCAATCGCAGCGTTTCTTCTGGTACGATGTCTGGGGAAAATGAGCGGCGCATGCCATCTTGAGTGGAAAAACCTGCACTTATACGGAAACAAGCTGCGGAAAATTCTGTCGATCGGAGTGCCGGCCGGACTTCAGGGTGTGATATTTTCACTTTCGAATGTTATAATACAGTCCTCGGTCAATTCCTTTGGCTCTGTTGTTATGGCAGGAAACGCGGCTTCCGGCAATATCGAGGGCTTTGTCTATCTCTCGATGAATGCTTTTCATCAGACATGCGTTTCATTTACGAGTCAGAATTACGGTGCCGGGGAATTAAAAAGAATTCCAAGAATTCTTCTTCTTTGTGAGCTTTGTGTGGTTGTTACGGGTCTTGTGCTTGGCATCGCGGCATATGTGAACGGCGGTGTCCTGATATCAATTTATAATGGGGACCCTGCCGTGATTGCATGCGGCATAGAGCGTCTTAAGTATATCTGCGTTCCGTATTTTGCATGTGGAATCATGGATGTTTTCGTAGGCTCGATTCGCGGCATGGGTTATTCGGTAACGCCGATGATCGTTTCGCTTCTGGGTGCGTGTGTATTCCGGATTGTATGGATTTTCACGGTATTTGCGCATTTACATACGCTTCCGAGTCTGTATATTTCTTATCCGATTTCATGGGTACTGACCCTGAGTGCTCATTTTGTCTGTTTTCTTATAATTTACCGCAGAATATGCAGGACAGAAAGAAAAACGCCACAGAGCGGCATTGCCGTTTAACATGATGATCTGCTCCCGGAATCACAGGATTTCCGGGAGCTTTTTTGCAGTTGACAAAAGCCGGCACATGATGTATTATTGTATTAAATGTTTAATACAATTTATTGCGAGAATTTTTGAGGAGGATTAAATATGACGCCGCTTATCTGTATCCGGGACGTATGCAAGATTTACAACCCTGGTGAGAATGAGGTACGGGCTCTGGATCATGTGTCGCTTGATGTGCAGGAAGGGGAACTGGCTGCGATTATCGGACATTCAGGTTCGGGAAAGTCAACGCTTATGAATATTCTCGGCTGTCTTGATGTTCCGACGTCCGGAAGCTATCTGCTGCATGGACGGAACGTCGCGCATATGACGGATAACGAGCTTTCGGATGTACGTAATCTGGAGATAGGCTTTGTTTTTCAGGGCTTTAATCTGATTGCAAATTTAAACGCGCTTGAGAACGTGGAACTGCCGCTTATTTACCGGGGTGTAGACAGGAATACGAGACAGGAGCTTGCGGAGAAGGCGATTGACATGGTAGGCCTCAAGAGCCGTACGCTGCATAAACCATCTGAGATGTCGGGAGGTCAGCAGCAGCGTGTCGCAATTGCGCGTGCGATCGCGGCGAGTCCACCCGTTATATTGGCGGATGAACCGACAGGAAATCTGGATTCTCATTCATCGCAGGAAATCATCGATATATTAAAGCGCCTGAATGGAACCGGAAGGACGGTCATCATTATCACGCATGATGATGATATCGCGGCACAGACGAAGAGAATCATCCGGATTGCGGACGGCCGGATTATTGAGAATTCTTAAACTGGAGGAGATGAAGAGATGGACGAGAGGTTATTTCCGGAAGACAAAGATATTTCAGAAACAGATGGGGAGAAGCTGCAGTCAGACGAAACGCAGGTTTTGTCTGAAGCAGGCGGTGAGAAGCCGCATAAGGGCGGCAAGCATCGCGGGAAACCGATCCGGCACAGGAAGCTGTGGCTTGTTCTGGGAATTACAGCCGGTGCTGTAGCTGCTTTGCTTATTGTTACGAATGTTCTGGCAATCATGAACAGCTCCAGCGGTACAGCGGTCGAAACGGTCGCAGCGAAGACAGGCGATCTTACGAGTACGCTTACAACAACCGGAACGCTTGCCAGTACGAATACGAAGGCTTACTATTCGCCCGTTACTGCATCGATTAATGAATGCAGCGCCAAGGAGGGCATGTATGTCGCCGCCGGCACGAAGGTGATCGGCTTTGATACATCTACGCTTGAGCAGGAGAATCAGAAGGCACAGCTGACGAAGAATGCGTCATTGAACGGCTTTCAGGACACCCTGAATAAGTCGGCTGAAGCAGTTAACAAGAAGGCGGAGGCAGACAGCAAGGCAGCGGCGTGCCAGTCCCAGATCGATTCGGATAATCAGCAGATATCATCTCTTACAAAGGCAATAAGCGATCGTACATCAATTCTGACGGCGCACGGTTCCGTATCGGATCCTTCGCAGGATTCGCAGATTGCGGCATGGCAGAGTTAGCTAAGCACGCTTCAGGCTGCTCTGAGTACGCAGCAGGCACAGAAATCGGAGGCGGAGGCCATCTCCACGTCAATGGAAAGCATTATAATGAGCGACGCGGCGAAAGCCCAGAT
>Ga0160425_1001941_pt1 | contig 17806 bp, 13 predicted proteins | sample BioMet8_FD_108193 | JGI IMG/M metagenome (GOLD analysis project Ga0160425, IMG submission 108193) | Microbial communities from bioreactor (seeded with sewage sludge) at Lawrence Berkeley National Lab, California, USA - Biofuel... | ecosystem: Engineered > Bioreactor > Anaerobic > Unclassified ...
GCGGTCTTCTCGCCGACGCCCGGAATGCCGGGAATGTTGTCCGAGGCGTCGCCCGCCAGCCCGAGGTATTCGATCATCTGGCCGGGCGAGGTGAGGCCCCAGTGCTCGCACACCGTCTTCTCGTCGTAGATCTCGGCGGGCGAGCCGGCCTTGCCGGGCCGGAACAGAAAGGTCGAAGGCCCCACGAGCTGCGCCACGTCCTTGTCGGGCGTCGCCAGATAGGTCGTCCAGCCCGCGGCCGACGCGCGCGCCGCCAGCGCGCCCATCACGTCGTCCGCCTCGAAGCCGTTCACGCGCACGATCGGCAGGCGCAGCGCGTTCGCCAGCTCGATCGCCATGGGGATCGAGGCCCTCAGGTCCTCGGGCGCCTTCTGGCGCTGGGCCTTGTAGGCCGGATAGGCCTCGTGCCGGAACGTCGGCGTCTCGGAGTCCAGCGCCAGCGCGACGTGCGTCGGCGCGTGCTCGCTCAGGATCTGCAGCACGCTGTTGGCGAAGCCCGTCAGCGCCGAGGTGTTGATGCCCGTACTGGTCATGCGGGGCGACTTGAGAAAAACAAAATGCCCGCGGTAAAGAAACGGCATCACATCGATCAGAAACAGTTTTTTGTCTGAACTCACGTCTCACTCCTCAGACACCGTCCGCCATTCACGCACGGGTTGAAGGTAGCATAACACAACGTTTCAGGAGTGTCACCCGCTGCGACGCGGCGAATACAAGAGGGGCGCGCGTCTGCGCGTCCTCGCGGATGTTGACACGAAACAACACGTTTTCCCACCGCGGCGGCCCACCTCAGCCGCTTCAGCTCGAACGCCTGCCCCGCCAGCGCCGCTTTGACCGGCACACCCCAGTACGGCGTCGGCGCATAGCTCCAGTCCGCCAGCAGACACGGCGAGGCGGAAGGATGGAAGCACCACGCGGTCCAGTTGAGCCGGTATTTCTGGATGCAGCCGAGCACGTCCGGCGCCCACGTCTCCGGCGGCTGGAAGGACCGGGGGTTCTCGAACGGCATCGGCTTCGGCTGGCACCCCACCTCGCCCACGAGCACCGGATAGCGGGCCGCCGCGTCCAGAAACTTCGTCTGCCAATGGTTTTTCCACGGATAGACGTGCGTCTCATAAATAATTCCGTTACCGCCCCGTTCGACCAGCGCAAAACCTTTAAGCACGCCGAAAAGATCGTAGCCCCAGTCGAGCCCGCCCGCCGTCACTAGATTGCGCGCGCCGGTTTTCCGGATCACGTCCACAAGGTGCTGCATGCCGACCGACTGAAACCCTTGCAGTCGCTCCGCGTTTTCAGCGGGCACATCCGCCTTGGCCTTAGGCTTGTCCGAAAGCCGCGACTGTGCCGACGCCGCGACCGCGGCCAGCAGAAACAGACCCCCAACAAGCTCTTTTCGCCCCATACGCCGTCCTTTCCCGTGTGCCCCGTAAAAACAACCCGGCCAGTATATCACACGTTTGCCCGGCTCCATCTCTTTTCCGCATCGTTCCTTCCCGTGAATGTGGTACAGTGAATCACGGTTTATTTAAAGTGATTCGTTTCCTGTAACAAATCGGGGGCGGTTCCTCTGAAGGGCTTAGGAGGCATCATATAATGAATGGATCGAACACCTGCTCGCGGTGCGGCAAGCCCTTCGCCAACCCCAACCCGATGGGCCTGTGCCCGGACTGTCTGCTGGCCGTCGGACTCGGCAGCCTGGCGGACGCCACGGCGCCCGGCGCCCCCGCGCGCTTCACGCCGCCGGACATCGAAGCGCTCGCCCCGCTTTTCCCGCAGCTGGAGATCGAAGCCCCGCTCGGCTGCGGCGGCATGGGCGCCGTTTACCGGGCGCGCCAGCGCAATCTGGACCGCACCGTCGCCCTCAAGATCCTGCCGCCGGATATCGGACGCGACCCCGCTTTCGCCGAGCGCTTCGCCCGCGAGGCCAAGGCGCTGGCCCGGCTCAACCACCCGAACATCGTCACGCTCTACGAGTTCGGCCGGGCGGGCGACCTTTTCTATTTTCTGATGGAATACGTGGACGGCGTCAACCTCCGCCAAATCATCAGGAACGAGCGGATCGCCCCGCGCGAGGCGTTGGCCATCGTGCCGCAGATCTGCGACGCGCTCCAGTACGCCCATGATCAGGGCATCGTCCACCGCGACATCAAGCCCGAAAATATCCTGCTCGACCGCCGGGGCCGCGTGAAGGTCGCGGACTTCGGCGTGGCCAAGCTCGTCCGCGCCGCCGAGCCGACACCGCAGGCCGGGGCCGCAGAGGCCTCCGCCGACGGCGTCTCACACGCCAGCCTCGTCATGGGAACGCCGTCGTATATGGCTCCCGAACAGCGCGAGCGTCCCTCCGAGGTGGACCACCGCGCGGACATCTATTCGCTGGGCGTGGTCCTCTACCAAATGCTGACCGGCGAGCTGCCCGCAGGCAACGTCGTGCCGCCGTCGAAAAAGATCGCGCTCGACGTGCGCATCGACGAGATCGTGCTGCGCGCCTTGGAGAAAACGCCCGAGCGCCGCTACCAGCACGTCAGCGACATTAAGACGATGTGCGAGACACTGTCCCAGCCAGCGGTCCCAGGCCGCCCACCACCCACTTCTGACAACGGGAAAGCCGAATCCGAGCGCGCGAGGCGCTTCTGCGGCGACACGGCGAAGTCTGCGCCGGACTGGCGTGCGCCCGACTCGGGCTGGGGATGGCTGGTGGGCAGGGTTTTCGGCATCACATTCACGTCGCAGACGGCGTGGACGTGCGCCAATCTTTCCGTGCTGGGCTTTCTCGGCGCGCTGGGCTTTCTCGGCTATCAGCCCGGCATGCGGTGGTGTTTCGGCTTATTCGGCTTCTCAGGCTTCTTCGGCCTGATCGGCGTCGCCTATCTCATCGAGCTCGGCTCGCCTCTCAGGCGGCATTCCCCGCTTACGCTCGTCGAGCGGCGCGGCGACTGTGCGGCGATCCGCTGGCCGGATACGGTAGCCGTGTTCATAGGCCTGTTCACGCTGTCCGCGCTCGCATTCTCAATTTTTTCGATGGCCACGCGCGGGACGTTCGACGCGCTCGGCACCGCAGTCACAGGAACGGCCTTCGCCGCCTCCTTTCTCTGGGTGCGTATCCGAGACAGAAAGAAAGCGCTTCTTGCTCAACCACCCCCGGAAATCAGCGTCCGCGTTCCCGCAGTTTACCGGTGGGGCGAGATCCCTTGGATACCCTACTCCGTTTTTCTGGTTCTGTATCTGGCCTTCCTCGTCTTGCAGGTTTCATCGGACGACCTCCTGCCGCCGCGCGTGGCCACCCACTTCGGCTTCAGCGGCCAAGCCGACGGCTGGATGGACCGCGGCTCATATCTCGCTTTCGAAGGCATTTCCCTCGCGGCCCTCGCCGCCTTCTTTGCGGGCATCTCGCTGTTCGTCCGCTCGCTGCCCGCGCGCTACATCAACCTTCCCCGCAAAGACTACTGGCTGACGCCCGCGCGGCGCGCGCTGACGGGCCGGATTCTGCGCGCCCGCATGGGCTGGCTGCTCTGCCTGATGACGCTCTTCTTCGCGGGCCTGCACGTGCTGACCCTCCAGGCCAACCGCGTGTCGCCGCCGCAGCTCCCCATGGGCGGCCTGCTGATGCTGATCATCGCGTTCCTGCTCGGCGTCATGATCTGGGTCTCGCTGCTGCTGATGCGCTTCGCGGAGGCGGATGTCCCCGTTCAGCACGACGGCCCGACGGCGGCCGAGCGGCGGCGCGCGCGCTGGAGTCTGGGCCTTCTTTTCGCGGTCACCGCCGTGATCGCCCTCCGCATGTGGGTGGTCGGCGTCTACGCCGTTCAAACCGATTCGGCGTCGCCCGAGATGCCGAAGGGCAGCGTGGTGCTGACCTGGAAGCCGGCGCGCGCGCTATCGCCGGGCGACCTCGTCGTCTACCGAAAAGAAGGGCGCTTCTGGGTCGGCCGCGTGAGCGACGTCCAGAACGGCGCCGTGCGGATTGCCCGCAATCGGGAGCCCGAGACCCTGATTCCCAAGCAGGCGCTCCGCGGCCGAGTGATCTCGGTCCTGTGGCGCGGCACGCCGGAAAAGAAAGTGACGCCATGAACACGCCGGACGACGTTTTCGTGACCACCCGCTGGACCGTCGTGCTGGCGGCGGGCCGCGGCGGCGACGCCGAATCGGCGCGCGCCGCGCTCGGCGAGCTGTGCCAGACCTACTGGTACCCGCTCTACGCCTACGTCCGCCGGCGCGGCTACGCTCCGCACGACGCCGAGGACCGGGTGCAGGGCTTCTTCGCGCGGCTCATCCGCCTCAACTCGCTCGCGGCTCTCAGCCGCGGCGAGGGCCGCTTCCGCGCCTTCCTGCTGGCGAGCCTCAAGCACTATCTGGCCGACGAATGGGACCGCGACTCGGCCGGCAAGCGCGACGCCCGGCGCACGGTGTCGTGGGACGCGCTGGAGGCCGACGCGCGCTATGCGGCGGAGCCGGCGGACCGGCTCTCGCCCGAGCGGCTCTACGAACGCCAGTGGGCGCTCGCGCTCCTGGAAAGCGTTTTCCGCCGCCTGCGCGACGAGACGGCCGCCGAAGGCAAAGCCGAGCAGTTCGCGCTGCTGCAGAGCGCGGTGACCGGCGGCTCGCCCGACTACGGCGCCAGCGCTACCGGGCGCTGCTGCGCGAGGCCATCGCCCAGACCGTCGACCGCCCCGAGGACGTCGACACGGAACTGGCCGACCTTCGGCGCGTACTGGCGGAGTAGCGCCCGTTTTTCGCTTTCTTTCCGCCGGACAAGCCCGTATCTTTTCCAACATGAAACGCTGGCACCTGCCTTCCCCAACGTTCGCATTCCTTCCGCCGCCCATCGGCCGGACCGCCCGCACGTATGATCGCGACCTCGTCCGCAAACTCAATGCCACCGCTTTAGACTCCGCCAACCTGTCGGAATTTTCGCACATCTCTCAAAATTCAGGAGAAGCGCATGCGCACATTCACACTCACGATCACGTCGATTTGCACCGCCAGCCTGCTTGCGTTTGAAAGCCTCGCCCAACAGAAACCGGCGAAGCAGACGGACCCGAACTTCATCGCCACGCCCGCCGATCTCAAGGCGCGCATTCCGACGCAACTCCGCATCACCAAGCCCGATTTTGTGGTTTTCGTGCCCGAGGTCACCGACGCCGGCGTCAACGACACGGGCAACGAGCACTTCCTCGTCTTCGACGGTCCCGACGGTTCGCTCATGGCCGTCTGGACCCAAAGCTCGGCGGAAACCCAACCCGATCAGCACATCGCCTTTGCGCGCAGCACCGATGAGGGCAAAACATGGGCCAAGCCTCGCATCATCGCCGGTCCCAAGAAACCCGGCGACGGTCACATGGCGAGCTGGGCCTACCCGCTGGTCAGCAAGTCCGGGCGCATCTACATCCTCTACAGCCAGCACATCGGCCGCGCGGACAACTTCCCGCACCACACCGGCTGGCTACACGGCATCGTCAGTGACGATAACGGTGCCACGTGGTCTGCGCCCGAAAACGTCCCGCTCCGCCGCAGCATCCGAGACAACCCCGATACCACCATGCCGCCCAACATCCTTTGCTGGCAGAAGCCTCTGCGTCTTGGCAAAGACGGAAAATATTTCGCGGGTGTCACGCGCTGGACCAGCTTCGCCGTAACCCCGAATCCGACCAAGGCGTGGATCTCCGCCGATTCGCACGTGGAATTCATGCGCTTTGAAAACATCGACGACAACCCCGCCGTAGAGGACATCAAGATTTCATGGTTCGCGTTCAACGAACAGGCTCTCTCCGTGCCGTTCCCCGGACATCCCGAAGTCAGCGCCTGCCAAGAACCGACCGTGGTGAAGCTTCCGGACGGACGCCTCTTCTGCACTCTGCGCACCGCCTCGGGCAGCCCCTATTGGAGCGTCAGCGCCGACATCGGCGAAACGTGGACCCGGCCGCAGCCGCTGCTCCGCAAGGATGGCGGAGTGCCGCTCCTGCACCCGCTTTCCCCCTGCCCCATGTACGACCTCGGCGGCAACACCGCAGGCAGCGGTCACTATGTGTTGTTCATTCACAACCACGACGGTCACTACAAAAACTACGGCCCCACGGACACGAGTTTTCTTCGCCGTCCGATCAACATCGTGCACGGCACCTACCAAGCCGGTGCCGACCAGCCGATCTGGTTTGACGAGCCGAAATTCTTTTTCGACCACAACGGCGTGAGCCTCGGCAAACCCGGCACCAACGGCCGTTTGGACCTCGCGCTCTATTCCAGTTTTACCGTGCGCAACGGCCTCTCCGTGCTCTGGTATCCGGACCGCAAATTTTTCCTGCTCGGACGCATCGTCCCCCAACCCGAATAGAAAGCCCAACGTCCAACTTTCAGCGCTCAACTCGGAAGGTCCACAGCCCACTAAGAAAACGTATGAATAAGACGAAAGCCAAACTCAAAAACAACGAAGTCGCTCTCGGCGGCTGGATGCTTATTCCCCACCCCGCCATCGCCGAACTGATGGCGGGCGAAGGGTTCGACTGGATCGCGCTCGACATGGAGCATGCCGCCGTTGACCTCGCGGCGGTCGAACAGATCGCACGCGCCGTGAGTCCTTCCGGATGCGACCTTTTCGTGCGGCTCGACGGCGTGAATCCGGTCCTCGCCAAGCACGTGCTCGACGCGGGAGCAAAGGGCGTAATCGTGCCCAGCGTCATGTCGCCCGCCGACGCCGACCTCCTGGCGGCAGCCGTGCGCTATCCGCCGCAGGGCAACCGCGGCACCTCGCTCTCCCGCGCGACCGACTACGGGCGCGGCTTCGCCGATTACATCCGCCGACACAACGAGGAGGTCTTTCTCGCCGTGATGCTGGAGCACTATCTCGCGGCCGAACGCGCCGACGCGATTCTCGCGCGGCCGGGAATCGATGCGGCGTTCATCGGCCCCTACGACCTCTCGGCGTCGCTCGGCATCGCCGGCCAGCTCGACGATCCGCGTGTGCTCGCCGCCGAGCAGAAAATCCTCGCGGCCTGCAAACGGCAGGGCGTCGCCCCCGGCTATCACGTCGTGCCGCCCGAGCGCAGCCGCATCGACGAGCGCATCGCCGCAGGCTACCGCTTCATCGGCTGCAGCCTCGACACCCAACTCATCATGCACGGCTGCCGCACGCTGCTGAGCAAATAGGCGCTATAACACCGGGCATTCTCTCATGAAAAATCCCATCCTCGTGACTCAGGCCGAATACGACAAGGCCATGGACATTTTCCACAACGCGACAGAGCTGGACTGCAGGCCCGCGCCCTCAGACGAGGCGGCCCTAGCCGAGGCTGTCCGGGCCTCGGGTTGCCGCGCGGTTGTGCTCGGCGTTGCCCCCTACCGCAGCGAACTTTACGACGCGCTGATGCAGAACGCGGGCGGCCGCGGCGCACTGCTGGTGCGCTTCGGATTCGGGACCGACGGCATCAACAAGCCGCTCGCGCACGCAAAAGGGCTGACGCTCGTTAATACGCCCGTCGACATTCAAACCAGCGTTGCCGAGCTAACCGTGTTTTTGATCGGCGCGCTCATGCGCCGCATTCCACGGCTCGACGCGACGGTCCGCAGCGGCGGCTTCCAGCCGTTCCGAGGGCGCGAACTGAGCGGACAGACCGCTTTGATCGTGGGCGGCGGTCGTATCGGATTGCGCGTCGCGCGCATGCTCCACCAAGGGTTCGGCGTGCGAATCGCGGTCTGCTCGCGCAGCGACGAAACGGACTGGGCCGCAAAAGCCGGACGCACGCGCGATGCGCTGCGCGACACATTCGGCGTCGAGCGCTTTTCGCAGGATCTGGACACGCTGCTGCCGGATGCGGACATCGTAAGCCTGCACGTTCCGCTCACTTCGGAAACACGGGGCCTGTTCGGCGCACGTCAACTGGCGCGGATGAAATCGGGAAGCGTGCTGATCAACGTCGGGCGCGGCGGCGTGGTTGACGAGGCCGCGCTCTATGACGCGCTGACGGCGGGGCATCTCGCGGGCGCGGCTGCAGACGTGTTTTCCGCCGAACCATATGAGCCGGCCGATCCGGACAAAGATCTGCGGACGCTCAGCAACGTCGTCCTCACGCCGCACTGCGGATCAGACACATTTGAGGCCAACGCCCGCATCGCGGCTTCGGCGGTCGAGCAGGCGACCGCGTTCATCGCGGGACAACCCGGCCGACTGCACATGGTTCCGCTTACACCGTAACAATGTCAAGAGGATCGGCGGTCTTCCAGCCGCCGCGCGTGAAATCGGGCACTCCGACGGGCTTGCCGTTGCGCAACACCGAATTCTCCGTAAGTTCGACCAGCGAACTCCAAAGCGCCGTATCGTACACGTCGATATCCAGCGGCAACCCGTTTTTCAGGCAGTGGCAAAGCCGCAGATCCATGAGGAAATCCATCCCTCCGTGCCCGCCCGCCATCTTGGCCGCGTCGCCACACGACGTCCAGAGCGGGTGTGTGTACTTCGCCTTCAGTGCCGCCAACGCCTTGTCGTCCATCCATTCGTGGGCGTTCGGCTCCAGCGCCACACGCAGCGGATAGTCGGTCAGCGTCCCCTTGGTGCCGGTGATGGTGTTGATGCGGCTATAGGGACGAGGACTGGTGGTGTTGTGCTGGACCATGATTGTCTTACCGCGATAGGTGCGGATCAGCGTCGTGTTCATGTCGCCCAGCTTGTAGACCGTCTTTCCCTGAACACTGTTGCGTCCGTACTTCTTGGCGGCGGCTTCCGTCAGTCCGAACTGATCCGAACTGACCGAAACCAGATATTCAAAACGGTCGCCGCGGTTGATGTCCATGTACTGGCAGATCGGCCCCAAGCCATGCGTGGGGTACGGGTTGCCGGTATGCTGCTTCGACCACTCCAGACGCCACTGTCCCTGATAACCGCCATCGGTCTCCGTTTTCAGTTTGCTGTCGCGGAGGTCGTGAAGATAGGCCCCCTCCCCGTGGACCAGTTCGCCCAGCACACCCTTGCGGCACAGCATCAGGGCCAGCATTTCGTTCTCGCCGTAGCAGCAGTTCTCAAGCATCATGCAATGGCGTCGGGTCTCTTCGGCCGTGTCCACGAGCTGCCAACACTGCTCGACCGTCACGGCGGCGGGGACTTCGGTCACGGCGTGCTTGCCGCATTGCATGGCGTAAACGGCCATCGGCGTATGCCACAGCCACGGCGTGCAGATGTAAACCAAATCCACGCTCTTGGACTCGCACAGCTTGCGCCACGCATCCTTGTCCCCGAAATACGTGGTCGGCAAGGGCTTGCCCAACGCCAGCAACTGTTTCGCCTGCCGCACCGTGCGGTCCTCGGACAGGTCGGCCACCGCCACCACGTTCGCATTCGGGACCTTCGCCAGACGGGCCACCGCCGCCGAGCCGCGATGCCCCACACCGATTACGCCGATGCGGACCGACTCAAGCGGAGGCGCACGAAAGCCGGCCAGGCAAACCCCCTTGCGCGAGGGGAAACGCGTAAAAGACTGAAAACCGTCCAGGCTACGGCACCCCGACTGCAAACATGTCGCGGCTAACGCCGCCGCCTTCAGAAAACTTCTGCGATCCCAAGCCATACGCATCTCCTTGCTGCGGTGCAAAAGCACCGTTTACGTTTTTTATTTTACCAGAATTTGCCGCCGTTGCCCATTGCCTCGCTGTGATTGCAAAAAAACGCATCACATCCAGATTTCCCGTTTTATTTTTCAGCCGTTGTGCTACAATTTCCCCATACCTTACAGAGAGGTGTGAATGATATCGCGAGTCTGTTCGCGAAAAAGGAGAGAAGAAATGAAACGTTTGATGCTTGTTGCTCTGGTCGCGGTTGTCGCGGTGGCCTTTACCGGCTGCAAGAAAAAGGAAGCGACGCTGGGACAGAAACTTGACGCCGCCGTCAACTCGGCGCAGAAAAACGCAGAGAAGGCCAGTGCGGACGCCGACAAAAATGCCTCAGACCTCCAGAAGAAACTGAACGACACGCTGAAAAAATAAGTGTGCCTTGGCAAATAATGAACGCCCGGCAGCCTTTTGGTGCCGGGCGTTTTTTCTTGGCGCAATCAGCACGGTATATTAACCTTACTCCATGAATACCCTTTATCCTCCTCTTCGGATCGGCGTACTGGGCTCCGGCTCCGGGTCAAACATGCAGTCGGTGCTTGACGCGATCGATGCAGGAACGCTGAATGCGGAGCTGCGCCTGGTGCTGGCGGACGTCGCCGACGCCAAGATTCTCGACCGGGCGCGCCGTCACAACATTCCCTGCGCATGGCTCGACTGCGCCCCTTTCAAAACCAAACTTGACGGCGAAGCCGAGCAGCGCTGCATTGCCCTGCTCAAAGAGAAAGACGTGGACACCGTCGTGCTGGCCGGATTTATGCGCATCGTTAAGCCCGGTCTGCTGAAAGCCTTCCCCGGTCGCGTGCTAAATATTCATCCCGCGCTACTCCCGGCGTTTCCGGGCCTGCACGCTTGGACCCAGGCGCTAGAATACGGCGCAAAAGTCGCGGGATGCACCGTCCACTTCGTTGACGAAGGCACAGACACGGGCCCCATCATCGTCCAGCGTTCGGTCCCCGTGCTTACAGGCGACACACCCGAAACGCTTCACGCGCGTATTCAGGTGGAAGAACACAAAGCCTATCCCGAAGCGTTGCGACTTCTGGCCGAAAAACGCCTGCGCTTCTCGGGACGACGCGTCGAAGTCCTTTAAAACAAAAAAGGCGGCCGGAAAACTCCGGTCGCCTTTTTCTTTTTCATCGCAAAGGATCACGCCGGAGGGGCGGCGGGCGGCTCTGCCACAACTTCAGCAGCGGGCTTCTCGACGGCCGGAACCGGAGAATCCGCCGCCTGGGGTTGGGCCGCACCTGCGGCGGCGGAATCGGAGGCGGCGACCGGAGCTTGCACCGTCTCCGACACCGGCATCGCCTGCTCGGCGGCGGCGGCGGCGGAAGAAGGCTCTGCGCTGCGGTGGGGACCGCCGCGCTGTCCGCCCGACGGCTTCTCGTTCGGCAGGAAACGGAAGGCCGGATACTCAATCGGCGCGCTCAACACGTCGTTGTAAAATTGGACCACGTGTCCTTTTTCCACCAGCCACGCGAGCTGAACCAGCGTCTCTTTAATCTTTGCCTCGTCCGCGCCCGCCAACGCAGTCACCAGCTCCGATCGCGTACAAGCCGGATGATCGTTGACATAAGCCAACGCCTCCCGCAAAGTCTCGACGACATGGGTGGGATCCAAGACAACCGCCGGTTTCAGCATCACAAAGTCCTGGCCCTTGGCGTCATTGACGCGGAACAGGTGCAGATTGCGATGGCGGAAAGCACCGCGCAACGCGAAAAAGAGAGACGCGGGGAAACGGCGCTCGCGGTTCAGCGTATCTTTCAAAGCGAAATAAAGCGGACGGCTCGTCGTCTGGATGGCAACCGCCGCCGTACAAATCAGATGGCGGGCGTTGGAAATCTGCGCAGGAAGAATCTCGCGCATGAAGACCAATTCCGCGACATCGCGTTCCATGGGAGGAGCCTTGGGCGCAGGCTCCTGATCGGCGGGAACCGCGGGCGCGGGTACCGCAGCCCCTTCGGGCGTGGCGGGGGAGGGCTCCGCAACGGCGTCAACCGCAGGCTCTACGATCGTCGGCGAGGCGCCTTTGCGGCGATAAATCTTTTTGCGTTTGCACTGCTGGCGCCACTGTTCGATCACTTCGGGATCGCGCACCATTTCGATCCGTGAACGGTACGTCTCCTCCGACATGTTCGGATATTTCGTGCGGAGCATCTCATGGATTTTCGCGTTAAAGCTGTGGTGATTCGGCGGCCCCAGCAGCTCGCCGCTCAGACCGCACCGGGCCACGCACACAAATGCGCCGGACGGCGGCTCGCAGTCAACCTCCTCAATATCAAAGAAATCGTCGAGGTGCCGATTCACCAGGTGGGCGCGAATCTCCTCTTCGGTCAGCGCCGGCATGCCGCACACCTTGCACTGGAACAGCGGCAACTGCTGATCTTTCAGCGGCTCCATGCGGATCAGACACGAAGCCGGGTTGTCCAAAAAGAGCCAGGCAATGTCACGAAGCGGAAACGCGCGATGCGACGTTTGAATGCGGCGGATCACGGCCCCCAGCGCCTTCTGCTCGGGCAGTACGCGGATTTCAAGCGGCAACGGCGGCGTCTCCGGACGCGGCGCACGGAAATCGCGACGCTCACGGTGCTCCTGACGCGGGGCCGCACCTTCGGGACGAGGGCCGCGAAGATCGGCAAACGCGCCGCGCGACTCGGGACGCGGCATATCGACGCGAGGGCCATTCGGCTCAAATTCGCGGCGCGGCTTGCGGTCTTGCCGACGGCGGTCCTGCCCGTCGAACTCGCGGCGGGGACGACGCTCGCGACCTCCGTCGCGGCCGCCCGAGCGGCTCGACCCCTCGTCGTGATTTTCATACCGCTCTTCACGATAGCGCTGAATATTCGCATCCGGCGAGGTGCGCGCCCAACTGGGTGCAAAATTCAAGTCCAGCACTAACCCGCCTGTGTCCTGCTGCTCCGCAGGTTTCGCCTCTTCGTTCTCGCTCATGATTAGATGATGTTACCTTTTGTCTGACCGGGTGGTCAACGTGATTTATCACACCGCACCGCTCGCAACGGCCGCCAACAAACCGCCGTTTAAAACAATCTTTTTCTGGCGCTCGCTCAGCTTCGTAACAACCGCGAATGAAGTTCCCCGCGTGAGGTTTCGGACCACCGTCTTTCCATCGCCCCGCACGGCCTCCCGCAGACCGTCGATCACCAGTTTGTCGCCTTGAGAAACCGCATCGTAGTCGGCCGGATGGTCGAACACAAACGGAACGATGCCGAAGTTGATCAGGTTGGCGAGGTGAATGCGCTCAATGCCCTTCGCCACAATGGCCTTAACGCCGAGGTACATCGGGCACATGGCCGCATGCTCGCGGCTCGATCCCTGCCCATAGCTCTCCCCCGCCACCACAACGTTATGCAACCCCGCGTCACGGTTCGACGAAGCGTTCTTATAAAAATCGGGGTCGACGTGTTCGAACACGTACTTCGCATACTGCGGCACGTTTGAGCGGTACTTCAGGCGCGCCCCCGCCGGCATGATGTGATCGGTCGTGATCTTATCGCCGACTTTGATCACCGCCACGCCGTTCAGCGACTCCGGAAGCGGCTTGCCCGCCGGCACCTGGCCGATGTTCGGGCCGCGCACAACCGGCGTCCCGGGGACGCCCTTGCCGGCCGTCTCGCGAAAGAGAAACATGCTGTCATCGATTCTGAACGACGCGGGATCCGTCACGTCCGCCGGACACGCCAGCGTGCGCGGATCCGTGAAAACACCCGTCAGAGCCGCAGCCACAGCCGTCTCAGGGCTCACCAGATAGACCTGTGCCGACTGCGTCCCGGAGCGCCCCTCGAAGTTGCGATTGCTCGTCCGCAGGCTAACGGCGTCCGTTCCGGGCGACATGTGGTTGCCGATGCAAAAACCGCACGCGTTCTCAAGCATGCGCACACCCGCCGCAACCAAATCCGTCAGCAGCCCCTCTTTCGCCAGCATGGCAACCACCTGACGCGAACCGGGAGCCACGCCCACTTCCACATCGGGATGAATCTTTTTGCCGCGCACCATCAGCGCGACGGTCTTGAGGTCGCGGTACGACGAATTCGTGCACGAGCCAATCAGCACCTGATTCACGCGTTTGCCGGCCAGCGACGCGATCGTCGCCACATTGCCCGGCGAATGCGGGCAGGCCGCCATCGGCTCCACCTCGTCCAAATTGATCTCGAGTACCCGGTCGTAGGCGGCACCTTCGTCGGCCACCAGTTCTTTCCAGTCCTTCTGCCGCTTCTGCGCCTTCAGAAACGCGCGCGTCGTTTCGTCGCTCGGAAAGACGGACGTGGTCACGCCCAGTTCTGCGCCCATGTTCGTGATGGTTGCGCGCGCGGGCACGCCCAGCCCCGCCACGCCCGGACCGCCGTATTCCAACACGCGGCCCACATTGCCCTGCGTGCCATAAACCGAAAGCACCTTGAGAACAACGTCCTTCGCCGACACGCCCGGCTTGAGCGCGCCCGTCAGGCGCACCAGCGTCACGGCCGGACAGGTCAGGTAGAACGGGCCTCCGCCCATAGCCACCGCGACGTCTATGCCGCCGGCCCCGATGGCGATCATCCCGATGCCGCCGCCCGTGGGCGTGTGCGAGTCGCTGCCCAGCAGCGTGGCCCCCGGCTTGCCGAAGCGTTCGAGGTGCAACTGATGGCAGATGCCGTTGCCGGGACGCGAGAAAACGACGCCGTACCGCTGCGCCACGCTCTTCAGATAAGCATGGTCGTCGGCATTCTCAAAGCCGACCTGGATCGTGTTGTGGTCCACATAGCTGACCGCAAGATCGGCCTTCACCCGATCAAGGCCCATGCTTTCGAACTGCAGATAAGCCATCGTGCCGGTTGCGTCCTGAGTGAGTGTCTGATCGATGCGGATGGCAATCTCTTGGCCAGGGATAAGCTCGCCGGAAACAAGATGAGCGGCGAGAATTTTCTGAACGATATTCTGGGGCATGCGCCAAACTCCTGAAAGAAAAGGTATCATAGTGCAAAAAAACCGGATCGCCAACAAGCTAAAACTTTGCGCCATAAACTTTGAGCAACGAGCTGATCCGGGATACGGCCGGGCGTCGCCCCTCTGTCAGGGGGAATCGTCCGCGCGTGCGCCCTCATTTGTGATCCGAAAGCCCCACGAGCAACCCAGCGATAAACAGCGTCGTGATCAGACTGCTGCCGCCGTGACTGATGAGCGGCAGCGTAATCCCGGTCATCGGCAACGCTTTGGTGACGCCCGCCACATTAAGAATCGTCTGCACGGCCAAGGAGGCCGTGAGTCCCACGCAGAGCAATCGTTCGAACGGCGTCCGCGCCGCACCGGCCGCACGGAATCCGCGCGAGAAGAGCACCGCGTACGCCAGCAACAGCAGCCCGCATCCCACGAATCCGATCTCTTCGGCCACCGCCGCATACACGAAGTCAGAGCTTACGATGGGCACGGTCTGGGGCACGCCGGACCCCAGCCCCGCGCCCCACAGACCGCCGGAGTACATCGCCGAGAGCGCCTGCAGGACCTGCCAGCCCTTGCCGGTCGGATCGGCGAACGGGTTGAGCCAAACATCAAACCGCGCCTGAGCGTGGGCAGAGATCAGTTGCACGCCGAACCCGGCCGCAGCCACGGCCGCAAGACCGATCGCCAGATACCCCGTGCTGCGGGCCACGGCAAAGAGCATCACGATCAGAATCGCGTTGAGCAGCACCATCAGACCCAAATCTTTGAGCGCGATGGTCAGCACCATCGGAACGCCCCACAGCAGCACCAGTCCGAGCAACGCGGCAAACGGCGGCACGGGAATGCCGTTCTGCGTTTCGGAAAATTCTTTCTGGCGGCGGCTCAGATAGGCGGCCAAGAAAAACACCAGCAGCGGCTTGATGACCTCGGACGGATTCAGATTGCCCGCCAGATACAGCCCGCCGCGGAAACTCCGGCCCAGCACCAACATGCCGGCCAGCACCCCCAGCGCAGCCAGATAGGCCAGCCAGCTCATGTTCGCCATCCACGCGCCACGGCCCTTGCCCATCGCCGTCGCTCCGACCACAAACGCGACCAGCCCCAGCGGGAACGGAGCCAGCGCGAGCGGTGCGGCAAGCCCCTGAGAAAAACTGCCCATGCGAAACTGGATCACCAACCCGATGCCGCACAGCAAAAAGATCGCGCCAACCAAACCGGGATCACCTTTCCAGCCGATCACCTTCAGCCAGATCAGCGCGACGGGAACGCCCGCCAGATAGACGCCCAAAGGAATCATCTGCTCCCACGGCAACACCGGCGCATTACTCAGTTTCACGCCGAGCACCGAAAGGCAGGCGCAGGCGATGGTCAGAACGGAGATCAGAAAAAGGCCCGCCGCCGCTCCAACCGGAGCTATGGTCTGGTTTTTCCGGCTCATTTCTCGACCTCCGCCGATCGCCGCACATAGCCGAGTTTATCGGCCTCGACCAGCAACTCGCGCGCCACCGGCAACGCCGATTTGGCCCCGTAGCCGCCGTGCTCAACCAGCACCGTGATGACGATGTTGGGATGTTTGCGCGGCGCGAAACAGGTAAACCAGGCGTGGTCCTCGCCGCCGGGGGCCTGCGCCGTACCGGTCTTTCCGCACACCTCCAAATCGGGCACGTTGGCGGCCTTGCCGGTTCCGAAAAGCACCACGTCGCGCAACATGCCTCTGAGCTGTTCCGTCGTCTTCGGCATAAACAGGTCGGACAGTTTCTCGCGTTTCCCGTTCTGAAGCAGCCGCGGCCGCATCAGCGCGCCTCCGTTGGCCACCGCCGCCGTAAAACAGGCCACGTGCAGCGGCGTCACCAGCACTTCGCCCTGGCCGATCGCCAACTGGGCGATTGTGCGTTTCTTGCTGATCTTCGGCACGTTGCCGGCCGCACTTTCAAGCGTGCCCGAACTTCCTTTCGCATAGATCAGCGGATCGTTGATCCGCGCCCGAGCGATCACCGAATTAAACGCATCGGCCCCGCAGGCCACGCCGAGCTGGGCAAAATAAACATTCGACGAATGCGCCATTGCCTCGCGCAGGGTGAGCCGCCCCCAGCCGGGCCACACCGCACCCTTGCGTTCGAACGCGTAATATTCGCTGTCGCGGATCGGCGGCGTATTGGGACCGGCGATATACCCCATGCCGGGGCACGCATAGCTGGGAGAAAGTCCCTTTTCCAGCGCCGCGCCCGCAATCAGGATCTTAAAGGTCGATCCCGGCGGATAGCGCCCCTGCACCGCGCGGTTGAACGCCGGCGCGTTCTCTTCGTCCCCGATCGCCACCCCCGGATTCAGCGGGTCGAAACCGGGCGAACTTACCAACGCCAAAAGCGCCCCGCTGCGGGGCAGCATGACGACGACCGCGCCTTTTTCGCCGATCAGCAGCTCGTAGGCCTTCTGCTGCAACCGGGCGTCGAGCGTCAGCGTCACCGCCTCGCCTTCGTTGGGCCGCGACGCAAACAAATTCTTCCCGAACAGCTCGTCACGTTTATCATTTCCAAAGCCGCTGAGCGCGGCATCGCAGACTCGCTCCACAGCCGTGATGCCGTATCTGGAGTGGAAATAGCCGATCGGATGAACGGCCGCCTCGCCCAACGGATAGCGCCGCCCCCACATGTCTCCGGGAACGGGAGCGGCCAAGACCATGCCGCGCCGGTCAAGGATCGGACCGCGCGTGACTTGCATCTCCGCCGCATTGGGACGCTTGTTGTAGCGCCGCATGAAGCGCACGAAGTCAGAGTTCGTATGTCCCGAAAGTTGCCACGTCGCCTGATAGGCCAGCACCGCAAACAGAGCCCCCGCAACAATGATGCGCAGCAGGCCGTAGTTCACCTTGCCCGGTTTACCCGTCGGAGCAAATAGAATCGCCAGTGCGGCAACGGTCAGAAACGCCAGAAACACGACCTGAACGGCCCGGAGAAACTCCGCCCCGTGCGCGCCATTCAGCAGATTCATGAGCGTTTCCAACACGTCGCCACCTCATACAAACGCATGCGCGCCGCCGAATTTCGGCAGCGCGCATGAGTGTACACCATCCGGGAAGAGTTATCATCGACGGATTTTGATTCCTGTATCGTCCGGGTGCAAGGTTGATTTTTTGGAGAAATGCGATTTTGTCGAGATTCACGAAGGATGGTCCCTAGCACATGAGGGACGACAGTTGACGCGGCCGGAGTCCGCGTGCCACCCGCTTCGCACGGTCCGTCGAAGAAGGTGGTGCGGGCACTCCGTGCACGCGGAA
>Ga0160425_1001943_pt1 | contig 17790 bp, 15 predicted proteins | sample BioMet8_FD_108193 | JGI IMG/M metagenome (GOLD analysis project Ga0160425, IMG submission 108193) | Microbial communities from bioreactor (seeded with sewage sludge) at Lawrence Berkeley National Lab, California, USA - Biofuel... | ecosystem: Engineered > Bioreactor > Anaerobic > Unclassified ...
GGAAAGCCCGCCGTTACAGGAATGCAGGTGTCTCCGCAGCAGGAGATCCTTGCCGGCGGACATCTTGTCCGGCCGGGAACAGAGCATATTCTGCTTGCATTTAATAAACCGCCGGGCATTATCTGTACTTCAGAGGTCCGCAGCGGTACCACGAATATATACCAGTATCTGGATTATCCGGAACGGATCTTTTCCGCGGGAAGACTTGACAAGAATTCGGAGGGGCTTCTGCTTCTGACGAATGATGGAAATCTGGCCAATGATATCATGCGTGCGCGGAATTGTCATGAGAAGGAGTATGAAGTTACCGTTGACAAGGCGGTAACGCCGGAATTCCTTCAAAGCATGCGGACCGGCGTCACGATTCTGGGTATTGTGACACGCAGATGCACGGTGGAGAAGACAGGTCACTGTTCCTTCCGGATTGTGCTGACGCAGGGGCTGAACCGTCAGATACGGCGGATGTGCGAGGCACTGGGCTATAAGGTGCGGAAGCTTAAGCGCGTCAGAATCATGAATATTAAGCTGGATGATCTTCCTGCCGGTTCATACAGAAATCTGACGCGGGAGGAAGAACAGGAGCTTACAAGGCTGTTATCCGGGAATGGAACAGAAGAGGACAGAAATGGCGGAAAACAGAGACAATAAGGATAAGGAAAATCAGAACAGCAGCGGCAGAGAACGCAGCATCAGCCGTATGAAGGAGCTTTCGGCGATCCTGAAACAAGCTTCCAGAGCTTATTACCAGGGTGCAGGGGAAATCATGAGCAATCTGGAATATGACCGGCTTTATGATGAGCTTTCATCACTGGAGAAACAGACCGGCATTTCGCTGGCGGGAAGTCCGACGGAAACGGTCGGCTACGAGGTTTTAAGCGCGCTGCCGAAGGAACGTCACGCGAAGCCGATGCTTTCCCTTGACAAGACGAAGGATGTGGAGGGTCTGCGGTCTTTTCTGGGCAGCCAGAAGGCTTTGATTTCCTGGAAACTGGATGGCCTGACGGTTGTGCTGACATATGACGGCGGTACGCTTGTTAAGGCTGTCACACGCGGAAACGGCGAGGTTGGTGAAGTGATTACGCCGAATGCCCGGGTGTTTGAGAATATTCCGCTTCGAATCGCTTTTAACGGTCATCTGATTCTGCGCGGTGAGGCAGTGATCGGCTATCACGATTTTGAACAGCTGAATGAGGAAATACCGGATGCCGAAGCGCGGTACAAGAATCCGCGCAATCTCTGCAGCGGATCGGTAAGACAGCTGGACAGCAGAATTACTGCGAAGCGGCATGTGCGGTTTTACGCGTTTGCCCTGGTGGAGGCAGCCGACGCTGATTTTCACAATGCCCGCAGTGAGCAGTTTGATTTTCTGCAGAGTCAGGGCTTTGATGTGGTGGAGCATTATCCGGTAACTGCGGAGACACTGGATGAGCGGGTCGATTTTTTTCGCGGCAGAATTAGCTCTCAGGATATTCCATCTGATGGACTTGTCCTTACATATGAGGATATCGCGTATGGTGAATCACTGGGAAGCACGGCAAAATTCCCGCGGGATTCCTTTGCCTTCAAATGGACGGATGAGACGGCCAGCACGAAGCTGGTCATGATCGAGTGGAGCCCGTCACGGACGGGTCTTATCAATCCGGTTGCGGTTTTTGAGCCTGTGGAACTGGAGGGAACGACGGTAAGCCGCGCAAGCGTCCATAATATCAGCATTATGGAGTCGCTGGAGCTTGGCGTCGGTGATATAATAGAAGTCTACAAGGCGAATATGATTATACCGCAGATAGCGGATAATGTTACAAGAAGCGGTGCGGCGGCGGTGCCGGATATGTGCCCCGCCTGCGGCGGCCCGACGCAGATCAAAGCGCTTGGTGATGTAAAGACACTGTACTGTACAAATCCGGACTGCCCGGTCAAACAGATTAAATCGTTTGCGCTTCTGACGAGCAGAGACGCGCTCAATGTCGGCGGTCTGTCCGAAGCAACGCTTGAGAAGCTGCTGGCCCATGGATTTATCAGGGAATACAGCGATCTGTTTCATCTTGACCGGTATCGGGAGGAGATCTGCGCGCTGGACGGGTTTGGCGTCAAGTCATATGAGAATCTGCAGGAAAGTATAGAGAAATCAAGAAAAACAACACCCGGCCGGATTCTGTACAGTCTCGGCATACCGAATGTAGGACGCCGTACGGCAATGATTATCTGCAGCTCGTTCGGAGAGGATCTGGAGCGTGTCCGCCATGCGCAGATGCAGGAGCTTGCCGGGATCGATGGTATTGGAGAAGTGATCGCGGAAAGTGTGATTCGATATTTTTCGGATGAGAAGCACAACCGGGAACTGGATGATCTGTTTAAGGAGCTCAGACCGGAGGCGGAAACAAAGAACAGTGAACAGATTTTTGCCGGCATGAGCTTTGTAATTACCGGAGCCGTATCGCATTTTACGAACCGCGATGAGGCAAAGGCGGCGATTGAGGAACGCGGAGGCAAGGTTACGGGTTCCGTAAGCGGCAGTACCAGTTATTTGGTTAACAATGATCCGGCTTCCGGTTCCACAAAGAACCGTAAGGCAAAGGAGCTTGGCATTCCCGTCATAACAGAGCAGGAGCTGCTTGATATGATGGAAGGAAAGAAGGCAGTGAAATGACAGATAATAACAGTGACGGCAAGGATTCAAAGGAACTGCGGAATGATGAAATAGAGGGCGGAAATTTTACGATGAAGGACGGTCCTGAAGATAATAAGCCCGTGCCGGACGGCAAGAAGCCGCCTGCTTCGAATGAAGACAGGAAAGAGCAGGAGGACGGATACGAGAAAGTCTGTTTTATCTGTCACAGGCCGGAGAGCAAGGTAGACAAGATGATTCATCTTCCGAATAATATCGACATCTGCTCGGACTGTATGCAGAGAGGCTTTGACACAATTAATCAGGGAAATGTCGATTATTCGCAGCTCTCAAACCTTATGGGAATGAATATTATAGATCTTACGGATCCGATGAATCAGGTTCCGCAGCGGCAGCGCGTCAAGAAGAAGGAGCCGGAGAAGAAGCAGGAAGCGGAATTCTCGATTCATGACATACCGGCCCCTCATAAGATCAAGGCAACGCTTGACCAGTATGTTATCGGACAGGAATACGCGAAGAAAGCCGTATCCGTTGCCGTATACAATCACTACAAGCGTGTGGCGACCAATACGAATTCGATGGATGATATCGCGATTGAGAAGTCGAATATGCTGCTGATCGGACCGTCCGGAAGCGGAAAGACGTATCTTGTCAGAACCCTTGCCAGAATTCTGGATGTGCCGCTGGCGATCACCGACGCGACATCCCTTACGGAAGCCGGTTATATCGGCGATGATATCGAGAGTGTTGTTTCAAAGCTGCTCGCGGAATCGGGCAATGATGTTGCAAAGGCAGAGCATGGCATTATTTTTATTGATGAAATCGACAAGATTGCCAAGAAGATCAATTCGAACCAGCGGGATGTCAGCGGAGAATCCGTCCAGCAGGGCATGCTGAAGCTCCTGGAAGGCAGTGAGGTGGAGGTGCCGGTCGGCGCCAACAGCAAGAATGCCATGGTACCGCTGGAAACAGTCGATACGAAGAACATTCTTTTTATCTGCGGCGGTGCGTTTCCTGATCTGAACGATATCATCAAGGAACGCCTGAATAAGAGCTCTTCCATGGGCTTTAACGCGGAACTGAAAGACAAGTTCGACAATGACCGTAATCTGCAGAAGCAGGTAACCGTTGAGGATCTCCGCAAATTCGGCATGATTCCCGAATTCCTCGGCCGTCTTCCGATCATTGTTCCGCTCGAGGCCCTGACGGAGGATATGCTCGTCCGCATTCTGAAGGAACCGAAGAATGCGATTCTGAAGCAGTATCAGAAGCTTCTGGAGCTGGATGAGGTGCAGCTGGTCTTTGACGACGGAGCACTTCACGCTATCGCGCAGAAGGCAATGAAACGCGATACGGGTGCCCGCGGGCTCCGCGCCGTAATCGAAGAATTCATGCTCGATATCATGTATGAAATACCGAAGGATGAGAATATCGGACGTGTAACGATAACACGGGAGTATATTGAAGGCACCGGCGGTCCGGTGATCGATATGCGCGGTGTGCCCGGCTACAGGGATGAAAAGCGCGAGGAAGAACGAAGAAAGACACCGCTTCTGACACAGGATGTATCCGAATAGTTTTTGAAGGTCTTTACTTTGTAGTGCTCCGGCGTTATACTTATTTACAGGAATGACCGGTGTTCACTTATAGACATTTGGAAGGACATGAGATGTCTTTCAGAAAAAGGAGGAATGTTATCATGAGTGATTTTCTGGATGGATTCAACAAGAAGTTTTCGGAAAAAGCCGAAACCGCAAAGAAGAAAACAGGGGACTTTATAGCTGTCCAGGGGCTTAAGAGTCAGAAACACAAGGCACAGACAGAAATAACCGACAGTCTTACAGAGATCGGAAAGGCAATTTTCCGGAAGTACAAGGATGGCGAAGAGGTTCCGGATGATGTGAAGAGCTTCTGCGATGAAATCACGAAGAAACGGGAAGAAATCGAGAAGCTGAATAAAGAAATCGATGAATATGGAGACGAAGCTCAATGATAATGATCCTGACACTGGCTGTCCTCGCGGCAGCCGACCTGGCAATGAAGGCTTACGCGGAGAATCATCTGAATGATACAGATGAGATACCTGTAATAAAGGGAAAACTCCTGCTGCGCTGCAGACATAATCCAGGCATGGCTATGGGATATATGGATGACAGACCGGAAGCGGTATCGTTTCTGGCAGGCATAGCAACCTTCCTTACGGGACTTGTATGGCTTTTTTTGCTTCCGTCCCGCGGCAGACATGTTCAGAAAGCTGCCAGTACGCTTGTATTTGCGGGTGCGCTGAGCAATCTGAGCGATCACATCCGGAATGACTATGTTGTGGATTATCTTTCCGTGAATTCGAAGAATGAAAGTCTGAAGAAGATTGTATTCAACCTTGCGGATGTGTTTGTGACAGCCGGCGTGATTCTGCTGGCGGTGCATGATTTGTTTCGGAAGGCTGCAAAATAAGAAATGGAATTTGAATAGGTGATGAAGCTGTCGGGGACAGAGCGGCTGCGGTCTGGCATTGCGGCCGGTTTCGCAGCCGTTTCTGTACTCCGCCTATGGATGGCTGCAGATTAAACTTAGCGGGCCTTTCTGATTATATCGATGGATATAGTTGGTGAAGGCCCGTTTCAGACAGTAATCTGCAGCCATCGCTTTGTACAGAAACGGCTGCGAAACCGGCCGCAAATGTCAGCCTGCAGTCGCTCTGTCCCCGACAGCTCCGGCCATTTATTCAAATAACTTCTTCTTATTTCAGCATTCTTTTTGACACCGTGTGCTGAAGATGAAGGTATGAATTTGAAGACGAGATGTGCAGAATGTGGGCAGCACAGGTGTTTCCCCTGCTACGAATCTCAATGGACATCAGCGGCGGGCGGTGCCGTGCAGTGACGTGCGGCCGGCTTCGCGGTATTTCCGCACGAAGCGATGGCCGCAGATTACTGTCTGAAACGGGCTTCCCTCAACTATATCCATCGATACAGCTGAAAGAAGCCCGTTGAGTTTAATCCGCGGCCATCCATAGGCGAGTGCGGAAATACCAGAAGCCGGCGCAAGTCACCGCACGGCACCGCCCGCCGCTGATGTCCCGGAAACTTGTACCAGAGAACCCCCTTCTTATCCTATATACCTGCTCTCAATATAATACCGCTTTTCATTTGCCTCCCCCATGGAGAAGGTCTTCCGCGGAAGCGCGCCGTCCGCGGCAACAGCCGGGAACAGCATGGACTTATCCATTGCGGGAAGAAGAAAACCGGCATTGCCTGGTTTTGAAGCCAGATTCTCAACAGCCTTGTTTCCGTGGATGTAGTCGACATCCGCGTCGCCGCGTTCCTTGACGATAACATCGAGCGCTGTCTGCAGGACACCGACCTCCAGCTTCTGCTTCGGCGTTTCCACAATGAGGAATCCCTTACCGGAAGCCGTTATATACGGAATTACGAAGGATCCTTCCGGAGCGCCGTCTGCGCTGTCGGAGATTACGGCACTGCCGTTCTGACTCGTCAGGACATCTGCTGTTTCACGGATAAGATCCATTCCATCCTGTCCTTTTTTTGCAAAAACAACACGATGAATCGGCTCGAACACGATGCCGTCATCATGAACATTCTCAATTTCGCAGAGTGCATACCGCGCAGGATGTGTCTTCTGTTCCTCCGGAGAAAGTGTCTTCTTTAAATTCTCCCAGTTTGCCTTTGCGGTTGCGAGCGAGTGGTTGCCGTCGCCCATGGCCTGGAAGATGATCTCGCCGTCGCCGTATTTGGCTTCTGCCTTGTCGTACAGCGCCGAGAGTGCTTTCCGCATGCCTTCCAGATCCTTCTCGGCAATAAAGGTTCCCTTAATATGGCCGCCGTTCATCATAAGATCTGTATCGTAGATAACCTTGCCCGGAGCGTTGACGAGCGGTTCAATCACGGATTTGTCAGGATCGTCGATCAGAATCATAATATGCGGCATTTCAATCGGAGCACCTTCACGAATGCGAAGACGCGGCGGAATACGTTCTACAACGGTGCCCTCCGTTGCACGGGTCAAGGTTTTGGAACCCTTGTTGTAATCATAAGCCTCAAGATCTGTGGCGATAACAAGGCCGAGACGGCTTCTGCCTTCCGATTCGCGGCGTACAAGCATACAGCCGGCCGGCAGTGTGCGCAGGATGCCCTTGTCGAGATAATCCTTCATGGATTTGCGGATTTCAGCGATTCTGTCCGATTCGCCTGGCTTGCCGAGATAGAGCTCCGGAAGCATCAGTCTGAGTGTCGACGGTGCGTCCCCGACGATCTTCTCGACATCGTTCCAGTATTCCGGCTCTGATGTATACTGATCGCAGGCAACGACCGCCCATTTGCTATAATCGGTGCCTTCTGCCGGAACCATGATCTCCGGTATGTGCAGTCCGAATTTACCCCAGTTATAAGTTGTCATAGTATTCTCCTCCTTAAAGCGATGTAGATCTGCCAAAACAGACTACTATGATTATAGTAGATGGGACTTCAAAATGCAATCTGCAAGTGGTAAAATAAAAGTACAGTATTCTATTTATGACCGTTATCGTAAAACGGTGAAAATTCAGGCAAGGAGAGGGTAGAATGAGAGAATTGCTGAAAGGCGGTATTATCGTATCAGGAAATGGAACGGTGAGGCAGGACGTACTGATCGAGGATGAGAAGATCCTTGAGGTTGGGAATTCCATTGACGCGGGGGGAGCAAAAATCACAGATGTGACAGGAAAGCTGATTTTCCCCGGTTTTATTGATGGACATACACATTTTGATCTCGCTGTTGCCGGAACAGTAACGGCGGATGATTTTGAGACGGGTACGAAGGCCGCAATTGCGGGCGGAACGACGATGATTGTGGATTTTGCCTCTCAGGATAAGGGCGACACACTGGCAAACGGCCTTAAGCACTGGCATGAAATGGCAGACAAGAAGTGCTCCTGCGATTATTCTTTTCATATGTCAATCACGGACTGGAACGAGGATGTCCGTAAAGAAGTGAAGGATATGATTGACGCGGGCATTACGTCATTCAAGCTGTATATGACGTATCCGGCGATGATTGTCGATGACGGCGCCATCTATGAAATCCTGAAGGAACTCAACAAATACGGCTGCTTTGCAGGTGTTCACTGTGAAAACGCAAAGGTGATCGATGCGAAGATCCGGGAAGCCAAGGCGGCAGGGGATAACAAGCCGTCCACACATCCAAAGGTACGTCCCGACACGATGGAAGCAGAAGCGGTTCACCGGCTGCTTGTAATCGCGGGTGAGGCAAAATCCCCTGTTATGGTAGTTCATACGACGTGTGAGAAATCCTTCCGTGAGATCCGTGAGGCAAGGAAGAACGGACAGACTGTTTATTCCGAAACATGCCCGCAGTATCTGCTGATGGACGACAGCCTTTATGAAGGGACGTTTGAAGAAGGCTCCAAATATATTATAGCACCTCCGCTCCGCAAGAAATCCGATCAGGAAGTGCTCTGGAAAGCGATGGCTGAGGATGAGATCCAGACAGTCGCAACGGATCACTGCAGCTTTTCGAAAGCACAGAAGGCACTTGGCAAGGATGATTTTACAAAGATCCCGGGCGGAATGCCGGGTGTGGAAACACGCGGGACGCTGCTGTATACATATGGCGTAGGAAAAGGCCGTATATCGCTTGAGCAGATGTGCCGGCTTTTAAGTGAAAATCCGGCTAAGCTGTACGGTGTATATCCGCAGAAGGGCGTCATAAGATCTGGCAGCGACGCGGACATTGTAATTCTGGATCCTCAGAAAGAAGATGTGATCACGGTCGCGAAGCAGCATTACAACATGGATTACGCACCGTTTGAGGGCACGAAGATAAAAGGAGTCATTGAAAAAGTGTATTTACGTGGCAGAGAGGTCTGTCACAACGGAGAAATTCAAGCACCAATGACAGGGAAATTTATAAAAAGAGGATGTAATTCACTGTAAAATCATTATTACATTACAAGAAAAGAAACCCGTACAGGTGCTGAGCTTGTACGGGTTTTGCATATCGATGAAATATATTGTTCCTGTTAAATCTAAAAGAGATTACTATAAATCTCATAAATTTGGTTATATGTTGGTATAACAAAGCTGTTTTGAAGAAGTCTTTGCTGCGATTTGACAACAGTATCGGTAAAAACGGAAAGGTCTTCCTTTGTTACACAATATTCATGAAGTTTTTTGTAGGGCAGTATATTAGAGAGCAGTAAATCCAATTCATCGTAGACATCGAGAGTGCTGCATTTTAGAATGGATGACATGCATATATTTAAATCTTTAATTTCATCGCGGTTTTTCATCTTTTGATAGAATCTTAAGATGTTAGTAAAAAAGACGTAGTTGCTTTCTCCATGTGGAACGTGATATGTACCGCCAAGTGGATAGCTCAATGCATGTACAGCACCGCAGCCAGCAGTTCCAAAAGCAATTCCGGCAAAGTTAGAGGCAGTAAGAAAATCACTGAGAAAAAAGGATCTGGCGTCGGCTCCTTTTGAACGAATTGCTATATATCCGTTTAATATCATTTCAACTGCTTTATAGCTGAATAATTTTGTAAAACTTGTTGCTTTAGGTGAAAGTGCAGACTCTGAAGCGTGTATCAGTGCATCAATTGAGCTTGAGGCAAATATTCTAAATGGGAGATTCTTCAAAAATTCAGGGACGAGCACAGCATAATCAGCAAACATGGCGGGGGATATCAGTCCCATTTTCGTCCCTTCCTTGATTCGATTAATGATAGAAATATTCGTCATTTCGCTTCCGGTTCCGCAGGTAGTTGGAACAATAATGAGTTCACAATACTTTGATAATAAGGGGGACTTATCAAATAATGTATTTACAGAATCACTGCCAGACACACATAATACTTTAGCAATATCAATAATGGTTCCGCCGCCAATAGCAAAAAGTCTTTTGGGGTGTATTTTTCGAAATTCAATAAGAATTTTATCGATCATTTCATCACTAGGTTCGCCAGATCCAAAATTTTCCTGATAAAGCACTGTTGAACGGATACCCATATTTGACATATTGGGCTCAAAAATAAAACGGTTTGTAATAATGAAGTCATTATCGGTTGGCTTAAATGAATCAATAAAAGATTGTATATTTTGAAAGAAAAAAAGTTTTGGTTCCAGGATAATTTCTTGCATATTATGCCTCCATTAGAATTATTAATTAATGCGTTTGATATTATCAATAATAATATCACAAGTCATCTTAAGTTTCAATACTTGATAAAAAAAGGAAAGAGAAGTAAAATCTCTTTCCTTTTACAATATTAACTATAAACATCTTAAATTCTAAACGTTGAAAGGTCTGCTTTTAAGGCATCTAAAGTTTTTTCTAAATTATGCTTATTCATAGAACTGATAATGTCGGTATGCAAATTCTTTATATTCTTGTCAGCGGAATCCCATGAGTCCCAAAAAGACTGTGCATATGCCCGCTTAAGGATGCTTGTGGCATGCTCAAGTTCGTTGTAAGCATATTCATTGTGACAATAACTGATCATTTTAAGGTGAAAAGCCTGATTATTATCCCATTGGGACCATGTATCATTAGATTTTGTCAGACAAGCTTCATTGATGTGCTGCAGCTGTTCAATCTGGGAGTTTGTTATGTAATTGAAACATTCGGTAAGACATCCACATTCAAGAATTGTACGAAAGCGCATAATATCGTCTATATCAGATTTTGTGATTCTAACTACTTCATAACCGTACCGAGGAAGGTTACGAAGTACACCTTCATTGCATAAAGATACAAGTGCCTCGCGAATTGGAGATTTGCTGTAACCAAATTTGGTAATTAATTCTTGTTCATTAAGAATCTGCCCCGGTTTATATTCTCCCTGAATAATTGAATTGAGTATTTCAACATGCACTTTATCTTTAAGACTTTGTTTTTCATTTGCCATTTTTCCACCTCATTAAATATTCCGGGATTATTGTACCAAAACATACTGTGCTTGTCTAGCTACCCATTTTATAAATTATACATTACTCAAATGTATATATAAAAGATTAATTTTAAATTCTATAAAAATACACTTGACCTATAATAATATCAGTGATAATATTAATGCAACAACAGTAATAATACTACTAATAATAATTAATTGAAAGGAGTAAACATGGAAAGGAAAAAAGTTATATCACGTATAACGAAGGAGCAGGCTTCTCCAGAAGTATTAATGGCGATGGCAAAACATGAAGCATTGGGATACCGAATTACAAATATGAAGGAGATTCTGCTGCATAGTGTTGTTGCATTTGAATCATTGGAAGGTGGCGGTTATGCAGTTGACGCAGAATTATCTAAAAAAATAGGAACGCGTGCATTAAAAATTTTTGGCTATGCACTTTCACATGCAAATGAATGTATTATCTGTGGCAATTATTTTAAAAGACTTATTGTAGATATGGGGATTACTTGGGATACGTTTCAGTTCACGGATGAAGAAAACGACTTGATAAATTTTGCAAACGCTCTTGCTGAAGATCCTAATCATGTACCAGATGATGTGTATGAAAAGCTGCAAAACCGTTATGATGAAGAGACTCTTGTGCTGGTTGTGGTTAATGCATGTTTTCTTCTGGCAAATAACTATTTTAATAATATTGTCGGTACACAAATTGATGAGTATTTGAAACCGTATGAAGAGATGAAAATATAGTATATAAATAGTTGTTTGTCAGAAGGGGATCGGAATTATGAAATATACTTATAAGCCACAGGGTGTCTGCTCAAGTTTGATCGAGTTTGAACTGGATGGAAATGTGATTCACAACATTCAATATAAGGGTGGATGCAATGGAAATTTACAGGCGGTTTCCAGACTTGTAGATGGCATGACTGTTGAAGAAATTACGAAAGTGCTGGGCAGTATTAAATGTGGCGGCAGACCGACATCATGCTCCGATCAGCTAGTTAAAGCATGTGAAGCAGCAATGAACGGAACACTTATTGGCGAGCCAACGACAAGAGATTAACAGGAAAAGGAAAAGCATATGGATCAAAAGATGTTAATCGGAGGATGCTGGGCAGATGCATCTGATAAAAAAATTATTGATGATATCAATCCTTTTTCAGAACATTTGATTGGAACGGTACCCTCAGCAACGAAAGAAGACGTTGATAAAGCAATTGAACTAGCTGTAGAAGGTCAACAAGAGTGGTCAATGGTACCATTATACAGGCGGATTGAAATTTTTGATAAGTATCGGCAGCTTATCACTGATCATCGAGAAGAACTGGCGCGTCTTATGACAGAAGAAGGCGGCAAGCTCTACAAAGATTCGCTTGGAGAAATTGATGTTCATGGATATATTTTCAGAGCTTTTGCGGAAGGTGCACGAAATCAGTATGGACTTGTCATTCCGGATGGACTGGAACCTAGAGTTGAAAAAGATTTGGTGATTGCCAGGCAGGAACCGCTCGGTGTTATAGCGTGCATTATTCCATACAATTATCCGGCAGAACTTTTTGCACATAAAGTGGCTCCGGCTTTAATAACTGGTAATGCAGTGATTATAAAACCAGCTTCTGATACACCCATGAGCGCAATTTGTTTTGCTAAGCTGCTTATTGAGGCGGGAGTTGTACCAAATGCTGTCCAGGTTGTAACTGGAAATGGATCGAAGATTGGTGACTGGATTACGGAAAATTCAAATATTGCAGCAATAAGTCTGACGGGAAGTACACCGGTTGGCGCACATATAATGAATGTTGCGTCATCACATGTTCCTCACGTATATCTGGAACTTGGCGGCAATGATCCATTTATCATTATGAATGACTGCGATCTTGACCGTGCTGTGGAACAGACAATAGGCGGAAGAATATCGAATGCTGGCCAGACATGTTGCGCTGCTAAGCGTATCTTGGTTCAAAAAGAGATTCAAGACGCATATATACAGAAACTACTTTTAGCTTTACAAAAACTAAAATGCGGAGATCCATTTGCTCCAGATACAGACATGGGTCCTATTATTAATAAGAATAGAGCATGCAAGGCAGTTCAGGCAGTTGAGCTTTCCGTCAGTCAAGGAGCTAATTGTATTTTTGGCGGCCACACATCAGGTGCAATGATGGAACCAACTGTTTTATCAGAGGTGACACCGGCAATGGATGTAGCTAATAATCTGGAAATTTTTGGACCTGTTATCCCAATAATTAAATTTGATACAATAGAAGAAGCGATTATGATCAGCAATCAGAGTCATTTTGGCTTGCATGCAGGTATAATGACTGAGAACATAAAAACTGCTTTAAGAGTTGGAAAGGAATTGCAGTGCGGCTGTGTTGTTATCAATGGCTGTGGTAATTACAGAACAGCGCATCAGGCATTTGGCGGCTGCAAGATGACAGGAAGCGGCCGAGAAGGCATTTCCTATACACTTAACGAAATGACCAGGACAAAGACAATAGCATTTAGTGATGTATATAATTAATATTGAATCGAGATAACAATGGAAAAAATAAAATTCAACCATCCAGTATTAGATTATTTTTATGAAATATCTCAAATACCAAGAGGATCGGGAAATGAACAGCAAATCTCAGACTGGCTGGTACAATTTGCGGAAGACCATCATTTGGAAGTACATCGGGATGAGGCAAAAAATGTATTAATTCGTAAACCCGCTTCAATTGGTTATAAAAGTGCGCCCAGTGTTTTACTGCAGGCGCATATGGATATGGTATGTGAGAAGAATCCTGAAGTGAATCATGATTTTACAAAAGATCCAATTGAGTTTGTGATTCATGAAAATGATGTTATTTATGGAAAGGGGACTACACTCGGAGCAGATAATGGTATAGGGCTTTCTGAAATACTGGCTGTTTTAACAGATGACAACGTAATACATCCTGATTTGGAATGTCTGATCACAACAAAAGAAGAAATAGGCATGATTGGGTGCAAGTCAATTGATGCAAGAATGTTTAATATTCAAAGTAAAGTTATGATTAATCTGGATGCTGGCGGCGAAGGTGTTTTTATTGCTGGATGCTGCGGTGGCGGGACGATGATCATGCATCTGCCTATTGAGTGGAATGAAATTGACAGTACTCCAGTATGGCGAATCAATATTACAGGACTGCTTGGAGGGCATTCTGGTGCAGAGATTCATCTGCAGAGAGCAAGTGCAACACAGATTGCCGGACGTATTTTAAATGAAATTCACGAATATCGTATTTGCGCGATAAAAGGAGGTACGAAAGATAACGCAATTGCCCGTATGGCAGAAATAGAGATAACATGTAATGATGCAGCTGTGCTTCAAAGCAAATGTGAAAAATGGCAAAAAGAACTTCGGGAAGAATATCGATTGGAAGACCCCAATATTGTTATATCAGCAGAAGATACAGGAAGAAGGACCTCTCTGGTATACAGTGAAGTTACACAGGAAAAAGCTGCTGAAATTCTTAATTTAACACCGCAGGGTGTGTGCTTCATGAATTTGGAACTTGATCGTGTAAATACATCCAGTAATTTGGGTATAATAAGCAGTGATGACCATGAGATATTATTTCGAAATAATTCAAGAAGTTCATTAAAAACACAGATGTATAATTATTTGGTTCCTAAATTTGAGGACATTGCAAAACTGACGGGAGCATCTCTTGAAAAAAAAGATTTTTATCCATGCTGGGCTTATAATCCAAAATCAAAAATCTGTCAAATGGCGCTTGAATCCTATCAGGAAGTCGGAGGAACAGCACAGCCTGTTGCAACAATCATTCACGGGGGACTTGAATGCGGTATACTGATGGGACTGCTGGGAGAAATGGACATTGTCGCATTTGCACCAGATATCAGTGAATGCCATTGCACGAGAGAACATGTTGTTATTTCATCAGTAAAGACATACTATCATGTACTGCTAAAATTACTCGAAAAAATGAATCAGTATTGATTTTGATATCAGGAGGGAAAATATGATCACATCTGTAATAGGATATCTAGCATATATACTAGGCAGTGCAGCTTTAATTATGTATTTAACGAAAAAGTATCCGAAAAAGATTTTTCAGTATATACCTGGAATCGTTATAATTTACCTTGTGACTATGTTGATGTACAGTGTCGGCTTATGGCAGATGAATGATGATATTACAGCAGCAAGAAAATTCATTCAGAATAATTTTGTACCAATGATGGTTTTTCTAATGTGTCTGCGATGTAATGTCAAAAGTATTCTAAAACTTGGACCTAAACTGTTGGCTATTTTCTTTGCCGGATCGCTGACAGTATGCATTGGTTTCTTTATCTCATTTTTATTGATAGGACGAAATTTGGATCATGGAGCAGATATTTTTGCAATTGTAAATGCCTCCTATGTAGGAGCAAGTCAGAATTTCCTTGCAACTGCCAATGCATTAGCATTACCAGATGCAAATTGGGGTGATTTGCTGCTGATGGTCAATATACCGTATGCAATCTGGGTTATGCTTCTGGTTATTGCAGGACCGTATGCAGATCGATTTAATAAGTGGACGAAAGCAGATGTATCCTCGATTCATGCAGTTGCTAAGGATTTGGATGCTGCAGAAGAAGCAAAATATTTCAATGATCAGGATATTCTAATAGTATGTGCAGTTTCTGTAGTAGCTGTAGCTGTATGTCGTTTTCTGGCAGAACTTACACCTGAGGTTGGGTTTATAAATGCAAGTGTCTGGGAATATCTGTATGTAACACTGCTTGGATTATTCCTTGCACCTACACGGGCAGGAAAGTTAAAAGGTTCAGATGAAATTGCAAGTTTTCTGATATTAGTTACAATAACTGTTGCCGCATCTTATACGAATATTCTGCAGATCGGTGATTCGGTATGGTTTATTGTTGCCTGCTTCCTTGCACTTTTCATTCATGCCGCTTTACTAGTATTTTTTGCAAAGAGATTTCATTGGGATCTGCATTCAATATGTACTTCATCCATTGCAAATGTAGGAGGGCCTTCATCAGCACCAGCTGTATGTGGATTCTATCATAAGTCTTATGTTTCAATTGGAGTATTGATGGCAGCGCTTGGCTGTATTATTGGAACATTCGTTGGTCTTTTGATGAATCAGCTTTTCTTGATGTTTGTATAATTACTTAAATCATATTTGTATGTAAGCGCAACGTATGCAGCAAATCCGGCAGGAAACGCTGCATACGTTTTTTAAACAAACACACATTCGTCCGTAGATTTATTTACAGGGAGAAAGAATACAATGAAAGATAGCTTAGTAAGCACTGAAAATGAAGGCGATTTAAAAAAATTTGAAGGTCGCGATGTAATCTGGGTACAGACACCTGAACATACTGGTGGTCAATACAGTTCTGTCTGTATTGTGATCTATAAGCCCGGTGCACGTGCGTATCCGGCTCATTCTCATCCTTATGGAGAAGAAACTGTTTATATTATCAGTGGGGCAGGTAAAGTGAAAATAGGAGAAAAAATTTTTGATTTGAAACCTGGATCTTTAGCACTATTTCCACAAGGAGTACCACATATGGTATGGAATAATGGAAACCAGCCATTAAAGCTTTGCTGTTTTTATGCTCCTTCCGCAAACGCTATCGAATATGAATGGCACGAAGAATTTGATTTTCCTGAATTTGCCCAATAAAATTTGAAACAACAATCATATGAGGAGTGTATATTAATTGAATGAAAGAATGAAAAAATCGGATATCAGATATCAGACGTATCTGAATATACTGAAAGAAGAACTTATTCCGGCAACAGGATGTACAGAACCAATTGCACTGGCATATGCGGCTGCCAAAGCACACGAAGTTCTGGGACAAATGCCAGATAAGGTGCTGCTTCAGGTTAGCGGAAGTATTATTAAAAATGTAAAAAGTGTTGTTGTTCCGCATACGGGGCATTTGAAAGGAATTGCTGCCGCAGCGGCAGCCGGAATCATTGCAGGAAAATCAGAAAAAGAGCTGGAAGTGCTGTCTAATGTGAGTGAAAAAGACCAAAAGAATATTTGGAATTTTTTAAATACTACACCGGTAACGGTAGAACATATTGATAATGGTCACATTTTCGATATTGTTGTAACAGAATACTGTAATGATATGTATGCGAGGATACGTATATGTGATTATCATACGAATATCGTTTTAATAGAAAAAAATAATCATGTGATCTGGAAAGCAGCAGAGTATGATCAAACGGATAAGAAAGATCAAAGAGCAGACCGAGCTTTACTCAATATGGAAGGAATATGGAATTTCAGTTGTTCTGTAGAAATCAGTGATATAAAAGATATTTTTGATAGGCAGATACAGTATAATACAGCAATTTCAGAAGAAGGATTAAAAGATAATTACGGAGCAAATATAGGCAGCGTATTATTAAAAGCTTATGGTGATGGAATTAATATACGTGCGCGGGCAAAGGCGGCAGCTGGTTCAGATGCAAGAATGAATGGGTGTGAGATGCCGGTAATCATTAATTCAGGAAGTGGAAATCAAGGGATTACTTGTTCTGTTCCGGTTATTGAATTTGCAAATGAATTGCATGTTGATAAGGAAAAACTTTATCGGGCACTTGTTCTGTCTAATTTGACTGCAATTCATGAAAAAACAGGAATAGGAACATTATCAGCTTTTTGTGGTGCGGTAAGTGCAGGAGTGGGGGCAGGTGCGGCAATTGCGTATCTTCGAGGAGCTGATTACAAAGGAGTAGTTCATACGGTTGTTAATGCACTTGCCATTGTATCAGGAATCGTTTGTGACGGTGCAAAAGCTTCGTGTGCTGCGAAAATTGCTTCATCTATTGATGCAGGTATTTTGGGATATGATATGTACCTTGAAGGACAGGAATTTAAATGTGGTGATGGTATTGTTATGAAAAATGTTGAATCTACGATAAATGGAATTGGTGTCTTGAGCAGAGATGGCATGAAAGAAACGAATGAAGAGATAATTCATATTATGCTTAATAATTGCTGATTTGTCGAACTAAAAAAATGATCAGAAAACCCTGAAAGGAAATCAATGTTTAATAAAACATTATAATACAAAATATGGATAAAAAACTAAAAATGTTAGACTTACAGATATTTGCTGCCGAGATCAGACTGGAAACTTTAAAAATAATAGGATCCCGCGGTTTTGGACACGTGGGAGGATCATTATCAATCGTTGAGACC
>Ga0160425_1001960_pt1 | contig 17722 bp, 14 predicted proteins | sample BioMet8_FD_108193 | JGI IMG/M metagenome (GOLD analysis project Ga0160425, IMG submission 108193) | Microbial communities from bioreactor (seeded with sewage sludge) at Lawrence Berkeley National Lab, California, USA - Biofuel... | ecosystem: Engineered > Bioreactor > Anaerobic > Unclassified ...
GTTCTGTAAAAAAGTATTGTTCTTTAGCTGTATTTTTGACAGGGGCAATTACTGCGTTCTTTATTAGTGATAAAAAGGGATTACAACACTTGGCTGAGAGTTAATAAAAAAAGCACCATAAAACTTTACTGATTTTTGAGAGTAAAATTGGTTTTGGGTTGAGCTCATAATTAGTTTCGCAGGTATCAAAGAATGAAGGAAGCAAGATAGAAAAGTAGAAAAATAGCAATATTTTAAGTTAAAATATTGCTGTCTGGCAAAGGTTTTGTGCTTTTGATTTGAGGGTAAAATCAAATGCGATCTTTAGTTTAATAACACTTAATTAGAGAACTGATGTTTCAATGCTTTTTGGTTTATTAGCTATATTGCCGTTTATTCAAGAATTAGACATGGCTTATAGAACCCTTATAGAACCTAAAAAATGGTTCTTAAGTCTTATAAGCCATATCCGAAATTTACCATATATTTTTAGGTAAAGAATGTATCAAGTTTTTATCGATTTTGTAACTCAAGACAGTTATAGCCTGGTCTTTGTTACAGGCTTGGTTACTGGTTTCTGGACTGGTGTAACTACCTTCTTGGTTACTGGTTTCTGGACTGGTGTAACTACTTTCTTAGTTACTGGTTTCTTGACTGGTGTAACTACTTTCTTAGTTACTGGTTTCTGAACTGGTTTAATTACTTTCTTGATAACTTGTTTGTTATGATCTTCATGCACTACACAATTTCCATTGTTATTTTCACTTGCACTTACTGCTCCAGCTGTTACTGTAGCCAGAAAACAGACTGCAAGTAGAATTGCTAATGCCTTTTTCATTTTTTGTAACATTTTTTAGCCTCTATAAATTTCGATAAATTTCCATTTTTCAGCTGGTTGTTTATTATATTCTATATAAACTGCTGTAGGTTTATCGAAATTTTTTGTTGATCAGTTTGGAACTATGCAGTTGAAGTGATAGAGTAAATACAGCCACCAATGATTTTTGTTAGTTCAATTGCATAAGTCCTATTTTGACCAACATAGTGCCGTTGACTCTGTGTCAACAGCTCCTAAATAGGCTAAATAAAATATAACCATACTTGTGTAAGTAAAGCTTTATAGAAATCGTATTTTTAAACACACTTTATTTGATATTTAATCTCAAAAAAATATAATAATTATGTGTTTAATACTTATTAGAAGCCATCAAGGAGTTATCTATTAAAAACAATTATGTTTAGCTTTCATTTTCCAATTTATAAAATTTAGCCCCTATATTCCCTGAATATTTCTATTATTAACTATTGTTCTTTCTCTTTAATTATAATTTTATTGTGTATCTTGAAAACAAAAGCTTATAATAAATCATTTGATGAAAATCTCTTACATTTACTTATTAAATCAAATTATAAGCTGTTATCTACATTTTTTCCTTTCAATTTGTCTTTTTAATCCTTTATTCTTCTTTATAAGTTAAAAACAAGTGTTTCTTTGATGCTAAATATCAAGGTTATCGGCAGTAACCCGGAGATTTCTATAACCTATGGAATAATGAATTTCATAAATGGTTCTCATAAAAGTCAAATCAATCGACTAAAAATCCAATATTCGGTAATGAAAACTACTTAAATAGGCCATCCCAAAACCAACTTTATTCTCAAAACCATAAAATTTTCAGAATTGTTTTCATTATCCGAAGATCAAATAATAATCGCAAATTCGAGATCAAGAAACGTAATTTTGAGTTTTAGGATCAGCTCAAAATTAAAAAGGGATTTTCTAAAAGAGGGGAACTCTCTCTTTCAATTTTAGTCTTATGCTTGTTTTACAACAGCTTGATATTCAGCAATGACGTTATTGCTTTTAAAGTCAATAACTTTTAGGGTAACTTCAGAGCCTGCTTTGAAGCCGTAATTGTCAGAAGTATTACTGTCTCCATCTACACTAACTTTTACACTGGATTTAGCAGTTCCGTTTGCACTGTCCTGCCCGCAGAGAACAAGTTTTTCCCCAACATTCCATGAGCCGTCATTAATAACTGCACCGTTTCTATCCATATATGTACCATTTTTCTCTTTGGAGTCTATGTTCTGGTACAGAACTTCCGTATTTCCTTTGATAGAAGTTCCCCCTTTTGCAACAATGCCCTTGTAGGAATTCCCATATCCTGAGATTTTTATTGCAATGGTATTACATGGAAGAGAATTTCCTCCTTCATGCACAAGTACAATTCTATTTTCTACGAGCCTAGTTATTTTCTCATCCTTTGAGTCTACGTCATACAGTCCTCCTTCACATGATTCAAGTGAAATCCTTGCCACCAGCGGTTGAGTGCTTTCTCCTTCATTGGCAATATTGGAAAAACTGATAACAGCCACACCTGCAAGTGCGACCAGAACAATCAACATAAGAAGAGAACCTATAATAGGAGTTACGGCATCAGATTCTGATTCTGATGAAACGAACTCTTTAGCTCGTATTTTTCCCCAGGTTTTCATCAATAAGGAAATACGGCAAACTGTCATAAATAATTTATTAACTTCAAAAAGAGTTATTATTCAGGAATAAAATCTGGAGGAAAAATAACCTCCTATGATCATTTCTTTTTTTGTTGTTTCTTCTCATATTCTTTTTCGAGATCGAGGATTCCTCTAACAGCCTCAAGTTCCCTTTTACTTTTAACATAATGTAAAAGTACAAAGCCAACTCCGCAGAGCAGGGCTATAATTGCGGCTGAGAATAGCAGGGGTGCTGACTGGGTATAGTATTTTACCTGAATGGTCTCTTCTCGGTCTCCCATCTTCGAGGAAATCCACAGGAGCGTTTGCCTTCTTTTTTCATCATAGGTTACACTCAAAGGTTCAGGCCTTGCTATTCCGAATACCCTGTTGCCAGTAACATATCCTTCTGGAAGTACTACACGGATGAATTCGGAATCGGGTTTAACAAATGTAAAACTCTGCTCTCCCGAATTATCAAGCGTATATGCGATAAAACCTGTAACAGGTTCCTTAAACTCCAGGTTTATAACTTTCATACCCTGGGTAACTTCCTGAGTCAGAGTATAATTAATAGCCGAAGTTTCATTTCTGCTGGAAAGTTCTTCAAACGTTTTCGTGTTTGCTGCAGTCTCGTTTGCCGGGCCCACAAGCTGTACGAAATTTTGAATCGGATTCTCCTCGGAACTGCCGCTCAGGATGTCAGGAGGATAGATCTCAAGCTTGCTAGTATTTACTAAAATATAGACAACCTGTACTTTTGTATCGTTTTCCAGCAGGTAGTAGGTAGTGGTATTTGCAAGCGTTTGATTGCTCGATTCATTCTGAAAAATTTCAAATTCATAACTAGATATATTGCCAGGTTTATCTATGACAATTTCCTTTTTTTGCTCCATACAGCCCGATACCAAGACCACCATCAGGGCAAGGAGCATAAACACAATTTTCTTTCTCATTTTCACAGACAAATTCTCCCTTAGCTCGAAGCGGTCTCTTTTCAACCTGCGGCAATTTCCTTCGCTTTCGAGGTAAAGCCTATACAGGGTCTGGAACAGGTTAACATTACCTTATGCTCTCTCTTCTTAATAAACAACACGGATAGGCGTCTCTAAGAAGTATGACATAAAGATCACTTTATCATATAAAAGGAGTAGGCTCGGCAGGTGACAAGTTCAGATATTGAACTTTCCGGAAGAATTCAGTAATTTATTTGGCATGAAAGTGCTTTCAGGTGCTTTCATTTCTTTGTGCCTGTTATTTGGAAAATTTCATGTGCGTTTTTTATAGGACTTACGAACTTGAAGTTTAAAATCAAGAACTCTGGACATTGTACCTTATTTTTAGTGCTTTAGACAATTGAAGGTTTAACGCTATTGATTTCTCATTTCAACCGCGTAAATCCTAATCTAATATTGAATCGTCAACAATTAGAAAGCCTTCTTCAAGCTTGACATAACTTTTTACTTCCTCCCATAGTGCTTTACGTAAGTCCTAACTAAATAAATGACTAAGGGACGCGCACAGAGGTTAAAAAAGCCTAATATGAGTTAAGATAAACCCCCTCTGGAAAGGCATAAAAAACAGAGTTTAAAAATAATATTTCCCTAAACTATTAACAATATTTTTATAGTCCTGAGCGGATTCGAACCGCTGTCCCGGGCTCCAAAGGCCCGAAGGATTGACCACTACCCTACAGGACTGCATGTTAAAGCTTTTACTAATAGATTAATTCTTGTACTTAATTTTTGTGCCAGATCAGGATTATTTTATGTTAATTTTCCAGAAATATCCCTTTCTTCTCTATCCTGTTTTCAATAATTTTTTGTCAGGACTTTATATATCTTTATATTTTTCGATACAGTCCTTTTTTGGCTTTGAAATATTTTCCATGAAACTATTTTTCGCTAACGGGTAATTTTTCATATAATTAATTTAAAATAATTTATTTCATTACTATATTGTGGAGCTGGAAGAGAAAAGGTATGGTTGAATAGCGAAGTAGTGGATTGTGACAGAATTGCCCGGGAGCTGGCGGTTCTTGCTTTAGAATATGTTAGATGGGAACATACTCCTGAAGCGACTGTATTGGGGGATACAGCAAACGGATTGAATTGCTCTCGGGCTTCTTCTTACTTATAGTCACGAGGCTAAATAACGCAAGGACCTTCGCCATTCCCTATGGATAAGATGATTTTCAATTCAAGACCGCATTGATTTTTATGAGAATATTATGAGGGTATCCGCACAAAACAACGAAGAACCCAAATATATTTATTTATTTATTTATTTATTTATCTTCGTATTGAACGCACTTCTTATTTAGGTCCTTATGTACTTTTTTAAATTAATTATGGCTTTTACTTTTTTAAATTAATTATAGCTTTTATTACCAATAATTATTAATTTTTTAATTATGATTTTCGTCCTATTTTCAGGGAAATCAATACTGAGCTTATATTAGTAAAATAATCTGATATCATTAACATATAAAATTTATTTCAATATTAAAAAACGTTATTTTGAAAGTTATATTATGTTTTCGAAATACTGCTGCGTAAAATCCGGAATAGAAGAAAAAAATTATTAATTACTTGTACACTTTTGAAAAAGATAATATATATTGAATTCGTATAACATTTTAGCAATGCTATAACATCTGAATAGAACTGCTAATCTTTAATCTGGTTAAAAAATGAGAGGGGTATTTACTTAAATTTTATATATTGTAAACCAGAAGCAAAATCCTACTTTGGATATTAATCCCCGATTAGCTCCCGAAACGCAATAAAATAGTGGGTTGATAAAGTGAAAGCTAGCGGACTCTTAAGTATTCTCACCTTTTCAGAAAAAAGGAAGGATATTCTATTTTTACTTCAGGAGAATCCAAGAACTCTTTCCGAAATTAAAGATTATTTTGATGTAAGGTCACCTGAAATCCTGCCTCGCCTTAAAGAAATGGAAGGCTCAAATTTGATTATCAGGCAGGAGGGAATGTATCGGCTGACACCTATAGGAAAAGTTTCAGCCATGCATTACAAGCCCTTACTGGATACTCTTACAGCTATAGAAGCAAACGAAATTTTCTGGAAAGATCATGACCTCGCTTCGATTCCTGAGATATTGTTGAACAGGATTCAGGAACTTAAAGATTGCAGAGTCGTAAGAGATGAACAGGAACATATTTATGATACTCATAAGGCATTTATGGAGAATGTACGGGCTTCTACCCATTTTGTGGGCTTTTCATCTATTTTTCTTCCAAGCCATCCCACTATGTTTTTAGATTTAGCCCGCAGGAATATTCCTATTTCAATAATTCTCACACCGAATGTATTTTTTAAAATAAAAAGTGAGCATAGTGCTGAGATTGAAGAATTTCTTAAATTCAAGCACACGGGGCTCTATGTATATGACAATGCAAAAATAGCCTTTGTGGTGACAGATCGTTTCATATCCCTGTCGCTCTTTTTTAAAAATGGAACCTTTGATCCCCGAAATGACCTGATAGGTTTTGATTCGTTTTCAATAAAATGGGGTGAGGATCTTTTTAAGTATTATAAAGATAACTCTATTGAAATAAAGAATCTCTAAAATTTATTGAAGGTTTCTTGAAAGAAACCTTAAAACTGGAGAGAGAAATCGGGATTACAGAATTTGTTTTTTCCCGATAAATCTCCGAATAGCCGGGCAACTATTCCCTAATATTTCTCTTGTTTTGCCATTGTTTTCACACTTTCACGTAAATTTAATGTTAAATCTATTTTATGCCAGAAAGGCACTTGCAATAGTTTTCAGTCCGACAATTGAGGTTGATTCACCATCCACAAGAATTGTTCTTTCTAACTTGCGGGAACGAGACTCTACGTCACAAGTTTTGGTATAATTATGGATGCAGAGCAACCCACATATAAAGCTGTAGAGGATAATAATAGGTTCAAAAGCAATAATTCCATTAATTAGAGAAATTCCGAGAATTAAGTGGGAGAGCAGGTGCAACCCGAGAAGGAAATTACGGGTATTTTGTGCCCCAAGGCTTACAGGAAGAGTTTTGATACCTGCTAGAGTATCTCCTTTGATGTCTTTGAAGTCATATATAGTAGAATTGATGAAGAGCTTAACCCCAAAGAAAGTAAAAACTAAAAGTATGGGGAGCATGCTTCTACATGTGCTGCCTGCAAGCCCTGAAATGAAAGCTCCCCAGGTGAGTCCTACAACAAAATTTTTGACTCCAAGCCCACCTTTGAGTTTTAGAGCAAATTTTCCGATTTTAATACCTTTACTATAAAGGAAGCCGGTTACGAGAGGCAAGAATGCAAGTGCTAGCATTCCTTCTTTTGCCAGTATATAGCTTCCTATCACGAAGGTAATCATAGAGGCTGCAAGTCCTATTTCCTTTCTTGATCCACTTAACTCTTTTCGGTTTATAACATCTTCTTCTGATCCAAGGGCCCTGTCGAGTGTGTATACGCTGTAAATTACGAGTCCTCCTGCAATGCAGGTGAATATACTTGAATGAATTTGAAGCAGGAGGAAAGCAATATGAATCCTTAGTGCGCCTGAAAATGCAACTAAAATGGAACTTTTTAAGAGTTCTAGTGTGGCATTCTTTTTCCCAAATTCTGGAGCATTCTTTCGTCTGTACCTGAGAAAACGTTCAAAACTTCCGAAAAATACATTGGAATTCATAAAAATAATATTGGAGCACTTTTAAATATTATTTATTCTGTATAAGATTTTACAATGTTTGTAAGATATAAGGAATCGTCTATGTTTTAGATAAATAAACGAACACTAGTTGAGTAAACTAATGATTATTTTAGAAGAGAATCATGTTCTTGCTATCCTTTAAAAGATTAGCGTGTATCCTGGAAAGTATCTAAATAATTACAGTTCTTAAAAATAATATTGAGGATTTTCTTTGTTTTTAGCATGGATATCTATAATTTTATTTCTAAAGTTGGCTGGCCAAAATGAAAACTATTGAGCTTGACTGTGTTTTCAACAATAACCATCTTTTAGAGTTACCCATGTGGTTTTCGTAGTAAGAAATAGATATAAAATACTCACTCGAAACAGCAAAGAGCCAGAGGATCTTCATTGTTTTGTGTGGATATTTTCATAATGTACTCATTAAAAACAATACGGCTTTGAATTGAAAATCATCTTATCCACAGGAAATGACAAAGAGCCATTAAAAATAGAGGGCAATAAAGCCCAAAAAAGGATTACAAATATTATAAAGGAACCACTTTCTTTCCATACGCTTCATTTAATACCTGACCAAGAGCTGTGTATATTGCGGAGAGTCCTGTAAGGATTCCTTCATAACCAGCTATTTTCAGGATTCCGGCGCTTCCCAGATAATTTCCTGCTGCGAGCAAGAAGAACAGAATTGTAAGGGTCAGGAAAACAACGGAGAGAGCCCTTGAACCTTTGAGCGTGCCTATGAACATGAAAAGGGTGAAAACTCCCCACATGAATAGGTATGCAGCAAATGGGAGTGACTCTGTGGCCAGCCCTGCGTAGTCTGGAGACTTAGGAATAAGGACAATCCCTACCAGAGAGAGCCAGAAAAACCCGAATGAGGTAAAAGCCGTGGCCCCAAAAGTATTTCCTTTCTTCCATTCCTCGAGTCCGGCAATGACCTGAGCTAATCCGCCGTAAAAGATACCCATCGAAAGGATCATCGCATTCATCGGATAGAAACCCGCATTGTGTATATTCAAAAGCACAGTTGTCATTCCGAAGCCCATCAAACCCAGAGGAGCAGGGTTTGCGGATAAATCCGTTATTTTTATATCACGAATATTCGTGATGTCTTTAATATTTTGACTCATAAAATTAAATCCTCCTTCCCGTTACCGGAAATATAACCTGAACTTCCAATAAAAACCACATTAAGATAATCAATTGTTTTTAAGGTCCATTTTTCACATTTCGGAGATATGTAATTGTTAATACTTATAATTAAGGACAGTAAATATATTTTCAATATAATATAAATATATAATATAAAAATTCATAAGAACTGTTAGGAATTTTCATAATAAGCTATTTATTAACGGGTGTGGAATTTGCTTCATATGACTCAGGCAAAAAAACCTCTTATGCTCATTATTCTTGATGGCTGGGGCTACAGGGAAGCAAAAGAAGGAAACGCTATCCTGGCAGCCAGAACTCCAAAACTTGACCACTTGATCGAAGAATACCCCTGGTGTTTCTTAGAAGCCTCAGGAGAAGCTGTAGGACTTCCGGAAGGCCAGATGGGAAACTCCGAAGTCGGGCACTTGAATATAGGAGCAGGGCGAATTGTGTACCAGGATCTAACCCGAATAAATCTCTCCATAAGGAAAGGTGACTTCTTCAAGAATCCGGCTTTTTTGAGTGCGATTTCAAATGCCAAAGCCAACGATTCCAGCCTGCATCTCATGGGGCTTGTCTCCTATGGAGGTGTTCACAGCTATATGACCCATATTCATTCCCTTATCAAACTCGCGCAGCAGGAAGGGTTGAAAAAAGTATATATACATGCTTTTCTGGACGGCAGAGACGTGCCTCCTAAAGCCGCACTCAAAGACATAACGGAGCTTGATGCTTTTTGTAAGGAGAATGGAAATGCTAAAATCGCAACCATCTCCGGGCGCTATTATGCGATGGACAGAGATAAGCGCTGGGATAGAACAAAACTCGCCTATGATGCTCTTACCATAGGAGTTGCGCCTTACAAAACTCCTGATGCAGAAACTGCAGTTTCTGAAGCTTATGAAAGAGGAGAAACGGACGAGTTTATAAAACCGACTGTGATCACAGATTCAGAAGGAAAGCCCGAAGCAGTCATAAAGGACAATGATTCTGTAATCTTTTTCAATTTCAGACCTGACAGAGCACGGCAGCTTACCTGGGCTTTTGTAAATAAAGACTTTGAGAACTTCCCTCGAGAAAAACATCCGAAAGTTTACTATGTTTGTATGGCCCAGTACGATGAAACTCTGGATTTGCCTATAGCTTTCCCACCGGAAGAACTTGAAAATGTGCTTGGAGAAGTACTGAGCAAGCAGGGACTGACTCAGCTTCGGATTGCCGAAACCGAAAAGTATGCCCATGTGACCTTTTTCCTTAATGGAGGGCAGGAAAAATGTTATGAAGGAGAGGACCGCTGCCTCATCCCATCACCAAAGATTGCTACCTACGACCTTCAGCCCGAAATGAGTGCATATGAGGTCACGGAGGAAGTGATAGGGAGGATTCGGTCAGGAAAGTATGATGTGATTGTCCTTAACTTCGCAAACATGGATATGGTCGGGCACACCGGAATTTTTGAGGCTGCAGTAAAGGCAGTGGAAACTGTAGATAGCTGCGTGGGCAGAATTGCAGTGGCTCTGAAAGAAGCAGGAGGTGTAGCAATTATAACTGCAGACCACGGAAACGCCGAACAGATGGAAAACTCGACAACGGGAGAGCCGCATACCGCACATACTTCAAATCCGGTAAAGTGCATTTACTTTGGAAATGATGAAGTTAAAGCACTTAAGAACGGAAAACTGTGTGATCTTGCACCAACCCTTCTGGAACTTCTCAAGATCCCAAAACCTGAGGAGATGACAGGAGAATCTCTTATTATAAAATAATAATTTAAGAAGGAAAAAATCTGGAATTATACAGAAGGAGAAATAATCTGAAACTTACTAACGAACGGGAAAAGCAGCCGGAAATTCCAGAAACCTTAATTTTTCCATTCAAATTTTTCCTTTCTAATTTTTCCATTCAAATTTTTCCATCCAAATTTTTCCATTCAAATTTTTCCATTCTGTTCCTGCTCTCCTTATGCTTCACTTCTGTTGTTATTTTTATTACATCCATAGAATTGAGATTATAAAAGATAATTTTTAAAAGATTAAATACCAGCAGCTACAATAAAAGGAGCACCGGACTTCGGAAGTCATAAAGCTTTAAGTGTATATTTTTGGAGTTTAACAGGAATGATCAAAATAACCACTCCTTGCCGCATTCATATGACGCTTATTGATATGAATGCGGAGATCGGAAGAGTCGATGGAGGAGCAGGACTAACCCTTTCCTCTCCCAATATCAGAATTACGGCTGAAGAAGCCGATGGAGTCAATATCGAAGGTCTGCAGGGCTTTGCCGATCGAATGAAAAGAGCTGCAGAATCCCTGCTTCCTGAGGGTAAAGGGATCAGGATCAACGTACAGGAAGTGTACCCAGCCCATGTAGGTTTCGGATCAGGGACCCAGTCTTCTCTGGCCGCGGCAGCAGCTGTTAATGAACTGTATGGACTTGGGAAGAGCGTTAGAGAACTTGCACTTGCAGTAAAAAGAGGAGGAACTTCGGGTATCGGAGTAACTGCTTTTGAGAAAGGCGGGTTTATAGTTGATGGAGGACACCGATTCAAAGATAAAGGTGGTTTTATGCCGTCAGCTGCCAGCAAAGTACCGCCTGGTCCAGTGCTCTTCAGAGAGGATTTTCCTCAATGGGACATGGTGGTAGCAATTCCCAACGACAAGGGAATGTATGACCAGGAGGAAGTCGAGACCTTCAAGAAATTCTGCCCCCTACCTGTAGAAGAAGTCAGAGAAATTTCCCATGTCGTGCTCATGCAGATGATGCCTGCCGTGATAGAAAATGATATAGTAAGTTTCGGGGCCGCAGTAAATCATGTTCAGACTGTCGGCTTTAACAAAAGGGAGAGCTTTATCTGGCCTGAATTTGTGAAAAATATTGCTTCTTTTATGCGCAGCCGGAGCTATGGAGCCGGGGTAAGTTCCTTTGGGCCTGTAGTATATTCTTTTGTAGACAACAAATCAGATGGCAGGCAGCTTCAAGCGGAAGTCCAGAAAATGCTTGACGACTCAGTTGGCGGGACTGTCATGCTTACCAGGGCAAGAAACCACGGCGCCGAAATATCTCGGGTTTGAAAGCCTTATATTCAGTGAGCGAGACGGAAGTCTGGGTACAGCCTGTGCCCTAACCAGCGAATCCTTACTTTAATGACATTTTTACTTTTTTTATTTTATTGACTACCTGTTGGATTTTGTCAACAATACCTGGGGCCACACCACTAAGCATACGGAAGAGTACTGATTTTCCCGTATCGTGGATTATCCTGAGGATTACAATAGTCATAAAAAGTTCTATTAGAAGATCTGCAAGCGGATACTCCAATCAGGTTCCAGGTGCCCCGAGACATAAGTGAAATGCTTATTTGGTTTTTTTACAGAAAATAAAAAAAGCTATACCCCGAGGAACCGCGGTTGCGGCATCTCCAAAATTATGGACTGTATCAGTGAAAGGACTACACTTTCCGAAGCCCAGGCAATGAGGGTCTGAAAAAGCGGTGGGCCACAAATCCGACAAAATACCATTTGATTGCACAAACCCCCCAGATGTGGAGAGAAGTTCAGGACCTACAACTCCATACGTAGGGCGTGTGAATGTTCTTTCTGGGAAGAGTTCAGGCCTGTTCTTGTCAGTATCAGATTTCCTTGACTGAATAGTTAAGGATAAAATATAACATAAATAAAAAAATTAGGAATAAGAATTTTGAACAAAAATTTCTTAAAACCACTGGTCAAGAGTTTTTTGTCTGGCTCCTGAGGCAGCTTTAAGCCGTTCTGCAGCTTTTCCCACCCTATCAATTGAGAAATCATGGCTCTCGCAGAGAAATTCGAGAAGTTTTTCGGAATCAGGTTTTCCCCATTTTATTTTGTAATCATCCGTTACTTCAGGGTGGAGAAAGATATCTCTTATCTGGTCTACAGCATCAATTTCTGCTTTTTTTTCGCGGAGTACGGCATAAATGTCCCCATGCTTTTTAATTAGTTTAAGGGCTGTTTTGGGGCCTACTTTCTCCAGCCCTTTGTTATAATCCGTGCCCACACAGATAGCGATATCTATGAGCTGTTCCCGTGTAATTTCCAGGGCTTCGAGAGTCTCATCCAGCTCGATTTTTTCGGGTTCGACGTCAACGTAAACGTTTTTTCCCGGAAGCTTGCGTTTTCCTGTCACGGCCAGATTCCGGACAACAATAGGAGCCCCAAAAAGAAATGAATCGTAATCTTGAGAAGCAACGCAGTTTGCATCTTTTTTGAGGACCATATGTGCAGCCTGGGCTTCGCCCTCACTGGGTGCCTGAACAAAGGGAACTCCCATAATGTCAAGGAGATATTTGGAGTCTTCAACAATTTCCTGGTTTACTTTCGAAGAAGCTTGAGCATATTTATATGCCGATTCAAGATCCCCGACAGCCTTTGCATTCTTCCACTTTTCCCGGGAGGATTCCCTTACTTCTTTTCTTCGGTCCAGGGTTTCGGACTTGAGATCCGGAGGTTTGCCGTCAAAAACAAAAAGAGGCTTGACACCGGCTTCTACAAGGCTTGCTGTCCGGTAGAGCAGGCCTGAGAGATGTGAGGTCACTCTCCCTGCAGAATCAACCAGAGGACTTCCATCCCGCTGGCGAATAATGCTCAAAAACTGGTGTAGAGTATTAAATGCATCAATTGCAACTACCTGATTTGTAAGATCCGAAAGCTCAACTTTTCTTTTCTGGAGCAGATCGCCTATATCTGTGCCCATATTTTCCCTCGAATGTTTAAAATTTACCCGAAAGCTTCAGCGCTTTCACTACTTTTCTTCCCTTTTATTACTTTCCTTTGAGAAATGATAAAAATATAACTTCAAATTTTCAGTTTGGAAATTTATCAATAGTTCCATTTCCCTAAATAATCATTTTTGGCAACAAAAACCTTTGATATTCTATTTGAATCATTCCTTAGTCTTTTCTTATTCTTTTAACTTCAAACTATTATGCAGAAAGTCAATATCAAAAGACATATCAGGAGATTTTACGGCTCAGTACCAAAATCTAGTGATGAATGTAAAATTCAAAATCACTAGACTTTGTAAATGGTTATTATCAGTGTTATACAACTTAGTGATTCAAGTCTTTAGATAGCGAATATCGATTTTTTTATCTATTATCTTGAATTTAACCTCATTAGCCCTTCCTGAGACCTAATCAAAGCTATCCAGTAAGAGAATAAGAAAAGAGACGAGAACTTAATGGGCTTTATAGCCTGTACATACACCTAAGAAAATCAAGCAGTAAGGTCAAGTCGAACATCGATTACTGAATCTTCATTTGCTTCTATTTTGGATATTGTCAGCAAATTACCTTTTCTTTCCAGTAAAGTCGCTTTCGTGACCTGAACCTGGTGACCATCCGCCTGTTTCTGATTGTTATTTTTATGGACGACCAGGAGCTTCTGTCCTTTCTCAGCCCCTTCTCCTATTTTGGACACGATATTTCGTATGACCTGTTCAAAATCAGAATAAATCAAAATTTCCGACTTATTTGCAACCTTTGTAATAATTCCAATCGGTTCCAGACTAAGGTGCATATAGCTTTCCTTCTTTACCTGCTTACACAAGTAATCAAATAATACTAACTCTGAGTAATAATAACTTGCGATACAAAATATCTGATGTATTATTTTGTAATTGTTAAACTTCAGATATTCTCTGTTCTACAGAAGAACAAGTATATATAACTTACTGAATCATGGACTCTGTGCCCGAAATGTTCTGATCGGGTATTAATTAGATTCGAAAAATTAACATACATTCGGATTAAAATTTGGATAAATGTTAATAACTTAAATTCAAAACTGAGTGAAGTCTGAGAATCCGTTCAAAAAGTACTTGGGCCATTTTTCTTTCAATTAACACCGCATATATCGAAGATTCCTGCCCTATAAATGGTATACTTATAAAATATTAAGTACTACTCAGTAAAAAAATTAAATATGATTATTAGCAAATACCGTGGATTCAAGCTATGCTTTTTAAAAATAAGAAATTAAATGTTTGCCCTGAAATAAAAAGTTATAGATGAGATTAGTGGTATTTTCTGCGGTTGAATTCGTAAACTGCATTATCAATTTTGCTTGATAGCTCATTCATCCGTTCTTCAATATTTGTTTCTGTACTCTCCATGTTGACCTTGAGGGTACGATCTTTTGCCTCCATTTTGTTTTCGAGTTCCTGAAGCCTATTGTTAACAGAGATGAGCATAACAGCTAATGTTCCGACCAGAACCATAACTGAAAGAATAATCAGGGGATTTGTGGATTTATATGCAAATCTTCTAAGCCACTCAAAGGATAGAAGAAAGGATGACAGAACCATCACAACAAGAAATACTGTATCTCTAGTCTCCATCGTATACCTCTAACACCTGTAAAAATTGTTCCGCATACACAAGCACATACACGCAAGCACAAGCACAAGCAAATACACACGCGTTCTGTAATCTAGCTTGTTTCAAAATTATCAAGCGGAATATTCCTTAAAGTATTTACTGCTTTTCTATCTTTACGATTTTCTATTTTTTACTTTTTTCTATTTTGTTTATTACAACGGAAGCGCAGAGGTCACGAATACTCCATTCATTTGATGGGGGTGAAGTGAACCCTCACCTCTTCGTTTTGGAGCATCGTGAGCCAGTTTTGTTCCGTATTTTCATGCTAAACCATAGCTTCTTTTTATAAAGACAGTAAATTGGATAGAAAATCGAGGTCAAAATTTCAATCGCTTATGTTAAGAAATCTTATTAAAGGATACATAATCATCTGTTTCTAAGTAACCGGGCGGGCGGCCCAAAACATACCTTGTCTTTATGGTAGGTTGGACGCCCGCAATTTAATTTTTAAGAAATGTAATCTCTAATTTTTCACAAACACATGTTTCTCGATTTATTCCTTTACTTTTAATTATCGCTCCTATGAAAAAAGAGCCAGTATAGGAGAGATGTATCCTGAAGACATTTCGTGGAAAAACACTATATTTTAAAGACAATATAAAAAAAATAATATTTTCCAGGTAAAGTTATATATAAACAGTCAGGAGAAGTCGGAGATGAAAGTACAGTAAGTATAATAAAGGAATAGAAAAGGCATACTGTTAAGAATTAAGGAGTTTAGCACTTGAGTTCCATCGAACAATCAATTAAAGATTATTTACCTATTATTTCCATGGGGGGACTAATTCTTATAGTGCAGGTTCTTGCACTCTTTTTGTCCACGCCAATGGAAGTTAGTGGAATGCAGGCTTTTGAGGACCCAACCCAGGTGTCCAATTCTATATATTATATTATAATGATCCTGGCTTTTACCCTGTTTGTCCTTCTGGCAATAAAGAAAAATATGAAGTGGGTAATCAGCTTCACTATTTATCTGGCCATAATAAGCACTATATATTACGTAGTCCTGGCTCTGTTTGTCCTCATTCCTTCTCTTTCAGGATTTGCGTCCATTGCCTCAGTTGTGCTATCCATAGTAATAACAGTGCTGCTCTATAAATATCCAGAATGGTATGTTGTTGACATTGTGGGAGTTTGTATTGCAGCCGGGGTCAGTGCCCTGATAGGAATTTCCCTCTCAGTTGTCCCAGTAATAGTGCTTCTGGTTCTTCTTGCAATATATGACGCTATCTCAGTGTACAAAACAAAGCATATGGTAGATATGGCCGAGGGGATAATGGATCTGAAACTTCCAATCATGTTTGTAATTCCAAAACACCTGAAATATTCTTTCTTAAAAGAAGACTTCAAAAAGGGAGAAAAGCATGAGGCCTTTTTCATGGGGCTTGGAGATGCGGTTATGCCTACCCTGCTGGTAGTCTCGGCAAACGTCTTCATGACAAGTAATTTCTATCCGGTCCTTGGGGCCATACTGGGCACGCTTATAGGGCACGCCGTACTTTCCATCCAGGTAATGAAAGGGAACCCGCAGGCAGGCCTTCCCTTTTTGAATTCCGGAGTAATCCTGGGGTTCCTTGCTGGTGTCCTTATTTCAGGGGCCTCAATCCTGTGAAGTTAATTTTTCTTCACAAACTTCTATTATTTACAAATTCTTATTTTTGTTTTCAGATTTTCGCAAAGATTTTTTTATTTAATAGCTTAATCACTTGATATGTCCAAAAGAATTGCAGTGGTCTTTGACAGTGCCGGAACCCTTCTACATATGTACAGGGTTGCAAAGGAAGCCAGTACCGGGGATATCCTTGAAAACATAGAGAGCACTGCTATTGTCGCGCAAAAGAATGGATGCGGGCTTGTCGTTCTGAACGCCGAAAGTGATATACTCCTGAGCTCAAGAAAAGAGATGCCTCTGTTTGAGTTTATAAAAGAGTACAGAGTTTCAATAGGTATAAGCTGTTCAAAAGGACTTTTTACTCAGGAGATTGCCTGTGATATCATAAGGGGAATGTCCCCAAGAATGGGTGATATACATGATGTCCTGGAAGTAGTCACATCCCACTGTCCAAATGTTTTTTATCTGGCAGCAGGCCTGATAGTTGACTCTCAAGCTAGAAGCGTGCCATATGTACTGAGTACAGGAGGGCATGTATTCAGTACCACGTTACAAACGGTTCAGGCTCTCCATTCCATGAAAGTAGATACGTACATAGCATCCGGAGATAGTTTATTTGCTCTCATGCAACTGGCTGAGTTCATAAACATCCCTCAGGAAAGAGTCTTTGCTTTTTCAAACACTCTGATGAAGGAAAAAGTAGTGCTTGAGCTAAAACAAAAATATGACAAAGTAATTATGGTAGGGGATGGGATTAACGACATACTGGCATTCAGAGCAGCAGATCTTGGAGTAATGACAACGCAGCAGGGCGACAAAAGGCCCAAAGAACTAAGAGAAGCAGCAGACGTGGTTATTAATGATATTATAAAAGTTGTAGATGTGGTAAAAGCGCTGTAAAGGATGTAAAGAGAATTATTATATAAACGAATCTATATAACACGACGGCGATATTAAGACAAATCAATATAATACATCGAGTCACATACAGGACAAGATAAAAGTACTGATTAAACAAGGTTCGTCAGATGAACTTGACTTAACTGTAAATGTGCTTTAAATGTTAACAGTGAAAAAATAATGCGTTATGTTTATGTAATCTTTACTCTTATGTAGTTGTTGCCCAAATGTGTGAAATTCATTAAGCGTGTGAAATTCGTTGTTTGTACTATTGTGTTATTCATTTATAGTAATTGCTTTTCACTCTTGAGCGATATGCCCAGGCAGGCAAAAGCCACCAGAAAGTATTGCAGCTCATAATTGCGGAGGAAAATCCATGCCAGTATTTATTGAAGTCAAAAATCTAACCGTAGATTTCGACGGTCATAAGGCCCTGAAAAACGTAAACTTAAGTA
>Ga0160425_1001962_pt1 | contig 17721 bp, 15 predicted proteins | sample BioMet8_FD_108193 | JGI IMG/M metagenome (GOLD analysis project Ga0160425, IMG submission 108193) | Microbial communities from bioreactor (seeded with sewage sludge) at Lawrence Berkeley National Lab, California, USA - Biofuel... | ecosystem: Engineered > Bioreactor > Anaerobic > Unclassified ...
AAGAAAATTGAGGAAGCCGTTTATGACGGCGACGACGAGAATATCGAAGATCTCGTTCAGCAGGCACTCGACGCGGGTGTTCCTGGGGAAGACATTATCCAGAAGGGCGGCGTTCCGGCACTTGACCGTCTCGGGGATGATTTTGACAACATGATCGCTTTTCTGCCTGAGCTTATGATTGCAGGCGACTGCATGAAGTCTCTGATCGCAAAGGTCAACCCGTATCTGAAGAAGGGTGAAAGCGCGTTCAAGGGAAAAGTAGTCATCGGCTGCGCGAAGGGCGACCTTCACGATATCGGCAAGAGTCTTGTGGCGACACAGCTCGCGGTCAACGGCTTTGAAGTCGTAGATCTTGGAACCGACGTACCGAATTCAAAATATATCGACACAGCAGAAGCGGAGAAGGCTGACATTATCGCGGTATCCTCCCTTCTGACCACATCGCAGTACTACATGGAAGACCTGGTAAAGCGTCTGGAGCAGGAAGGCCTTCGTGACAAATACCGCATCGCGGTAGGCGGCGGCCCGATCAGCGCGGAGTACGCGGAGAAGATCGGCGCGGACGGCTATTCCCGTACAGCAATGGCAGCGGTGAAGATGGCAGAGCGTCTGATGAAGATCAAGCCGAAACAGGAACTGATCGTAGAACTGGACTAATCGAAAACAGAATCATTTCATGAGAGGAGAACGACTGTGGATAACTGTCAGAAAAAGATATTAAGAACACTTGATAAAGCAAGGGTAGGAAACCGTGTAACCGAGAAGGAATGGGATCTTAAGATTGTGCCGCAGACACTGCGCGACGTAGCGAAGGAATTCAAGCTGCTCAAGACATGTGATCCGTCGAACCCGGTCAATACAGACGGCGAGCTGGCAGATCAGTACTTCAAGGCAGGCTGGGAAGCAGCCCTTCGTCTTGGCTTCTTCTGCCCGGATACAGAGTCCGTCATCAAGGTTGATGAGGACGAATTGACGAGAGAGTTTGGAAAGACACCGGATGAGTTCGCGGTAGGAAAAGGAAACGAGCGCAGGGTAGTCAAGGCCCGTAAGCCGTCAGACGGCGTAGCGCCTATCTTCACGGCACCGCTTTCGATTCAGATGGATGAGGATCTTTACATTCCGCTGACCCAGGGCATCGTAAGCAGCCAGCTGATTGATTACCAGGAAGGCCCGTCCCTTGACACCGTCATGGGAAGCCCGCTTCTTGCGGATACGCCGTATGAGACACTTGCCGGTATTTATGAGTATCATCTCCGCCAGGAGGCACAGTGGAGAGCAGGCCGCAAAGGCATGGGCAACACGCTTGTATCGAGCAGCAGCACGCACTTCGGATTTCTCGCGGCATTCAATCTGTATGACCAGCCGCAGCTGGCGCTGTGCCTGAATCCCGCGTCCCTGAAGATCAACTATACAACGCTTCATAAGTGCATCGTAGCGAATGAGCTCGGCGGATATATCCGCAGCGAGTCTCCGACGATGATCGGCGGATACACCGGTTCACCGGAGACGACGGCGATCGCGTCGATTGCGACGGATCTGCTGCAGTTCCCGATGTGCGGGGCAGTTCTTCCGGGATCCCCGTCATATGATATCCACTATGCAGGAAACTGCGGACGGTACGGCGTATGGACCCAGTCCATGGCGACCCAGGCCATCACACGGAACAGCAACCTGATTCTGATGAAGACGATCAACCAGGTAGCCGGCCCGAACACGAAGATGTTCTTCCTGGAGTCCATCGTCGGCATGGCAGCGGCATCGGCATCCGGACAGGCATTCACGATCAGCCCGCGTTCCGCAGGCGGTTCGAAGAAGAATCATCTTACACCGATCGAGGCATGGTACAACGCGGCTGTATTCAAAGGTGCGGCAGGCTTAAGCCTTGAGAAGGCAAATGCGATCTGCAACGAAGTTATTCCGCAGTTTGAGAGTGAGCTTGCAAATCCTCCGAAGGGCCAGTCCTTCCGTGAGCTGTTTGACATCAAGACCCTTACACCGACGGAAGAATACGCGAAGCTGTATATGGAGATGCGCGCGTATGCCGAAAGCCTTGGCATTCCGATGCCGAAGGACGGCGTTCTCTGCTAGTCACAAGATATAGACAGATAAGAAACTTTCTTAATATAGTCTTCCTTTGTTAGTACGAGCTGCAGTGCTTGTGAATATACAAGAACTGCAGCCCGTTTTTTATCAATAGTATTATTCAGGACCGCGATATCGTATCAGATTCGGATATGATATAATAAATATACTGCAGGCACAGGAAAAGAGGGGATCCTATGTTGAATTACAATCTGAAGCAGCTTGAGGTTTTTACCGCTGTCGCAGAGCTGAACAGCTTTACGAAAGCGGCTGAGAAGCTGTATCTGACACAGTCTACTGTCAGTGCCCATATCCGGTCACTGGAAAACGCGCTGAACGTGACCTTGTTTTACAGGGACAGCAAACGGAGAATCAATCTTTCGCCACAGGGTCAGAAATTATATCCGGCCGCCAGACGCATATTAAATGACTGCAGCGAGCTTTCATCCCTGGCACAGAATACACTTTTGCAGCTTCCGCTTCTGATCGGCGCGTCTACCGTTCCGTCACAGTATCTGCTCCCTGAGCTGATGGCTGATTTTTCAAGGCAGTACCCGGACTGCCGTTATCTCCTGAAGGGCGGGAACTCTCTGAAAATCCACGAGCTTCTTTATACGGATGCGGTGCGGATCGGCTTTGTCGGATCCGCGGTTACGGCATCCGAGCTGAGCTATGTTCCGCTGGAGGAAGACCGGCTTGTTATGGTAACGGCGAATAACGAGCATTTCAGCAGACTGAAGAAGAAGGGCCTGTATGGGCGGGACCTCCTGAATGAGCCGGTTGTGGCAAGAGAAGAAGGCTCCGGGACGGACCATACGCTTGTGAATTATATGCACGAGCAGAAAATTCCTTATGAGAATCTTCATATCACAGCCCGTGTCGATAATCCGGAGATGATCAAGAAAATGGTAGAACGCAATTCCGGCGTATCTGTGCTATCTCTTTTAACGGTTCAGCGTGAAATTGAGGATGGAAGACTGCTGTCTTTTGATATGGATGAGAGGGGACTGCAGCGAAATATATTTATCGTATATAAAAAGCATGAAACGTTACATTCTCTGGAACGGAAATTCATAGAATCATGCAGGCGGTACTGTGCGAAGAAGCACCTTATGGAATAAATCGATAACAGCGGTTTCTATATCGTTTTCTTGCGTTGGACGCGCAAATCCGGTTCTCCTATAATGAAATTGTGTATTTGCAGACAATTATTTATGAGGAGAGAGAATCATGAAGAAAATCAACTTGTTTGTTGTCCTGACAGGTGTGGCGGTAGGCATTGCCGCACTTGTGCTGACGGCGCTCGGAAATCCTGCCAATATGGGGTTCTGCATCGCATGCTTTGAACGGGATATCGCCGGCTCATTGGGCATGCACAGCGCGGCCAAGGTTCAGTATCTGCGCCCGGAGATCATCGGTCTTGTTATCGGCGCGTTCATTATGGCCGTGCTGGCGAAGGAATTTCGTGCCAAGGCAGGCTCGTCGCCGGCAACACGTTTTGTACTCGGTGCGTTTGTAATGATCGGAGCACTTGTATTTCTCGGATGTCCGCTGCGAATGGTCATTCGTCTTGGCGGCGGCGATCTGAATGCAATTGTAGGACTGATCGGCTTTGTCATCGGTATTGCGGCCGGCGTATTTTTCCTGAAGAAAGGCTTCACGCTGAAACGTGCCTATCCGGTAGGAAAAGGTGAAGGCAGCGTACTGCCGGTTGTTTTTGCCGGTCTGCTGATTCTTGTTATTGCCGTACCGTCGCTGTTCAAGTTCAGTACGGAGGGTCCCGGTTCCAAACACGCGCCGATGCTGATTGCGTTTGCAATTGCGGTCGTCATTGGAATCCTTGCCCAGAAGGCACGTCTTTGCATGGTCGGCGGTATCCGCGATCTGATGCTGTTCCGCGACTGCAATCTGATTTCCGGATTCGCGGCAATTTTTGTTACCGTTTTAATCGGAAACCTGATTCTGCACACCTTTCATCCCGGCTTTTTAAGTCAGCCGATCGCGCACAGCAATGAGCTCTGGAATCTGCTGGGCATGGTTATCGTAGGATGGGGTTCCGTCCTGCTCGGCGGATGCCCGCTTCGTCAGCTGATTCTTTCCGGAGAGGGAAATGCTGATTCTGCCGTAACGGTTTTTGGAATGATCGTCGGCGCTGCACTGGCTCACAATTTTCTGCTTGCCGGAAATGCTGATTCTGTCAATGATGCAGGAACGTATGTACAGGGAGGAATAGCGAACTCAGGAAAGGCTGCCGTTATTATCATACTGGCGGTACTGCTTGTTATTTCCTTTATCAATTTACACAAGGAGGGGGAAAAAGCATGATAGATGCACGAGGCTATGTATGTCCGATGCCGGTCATACTGGTACAGAAAGAAATGAAAGCAAAGAATCCGTCTGAGGTTACGGTACTTGTCGACAATCACTGCGCCGTCGAAAACGTGACACGCTTTGGAAAAAGTCAGGGATATGAAGTGTCTGTGTCGTCACAGAACATGGATTTCCTGCTCACTCTGAAGAAATGAATCATTATACGGCCACGTTCCATACCCATGTTTCGGCGCTCTTAACATGCAGAGCACTGAACGAGCGGGGCATCAAGGCAAGAATGGCTCCTGTGCCACGCTCACTGAGCTCTTCCTGCGGAACCTGCGTATTGTACGATGCGGAAGGACCGAATACGGACGGTATGGACCGTGATGTGGAAAAGATTTTTCTGATGGAACAGGATGGAAGTTTTACGCTGCTGTACACAAATGAATAGTTCATTCCAATAGATCCTGAAATACGTAAACACGTATTCGGGATCTATTTTTTTCAGTAATGTATTGAATTGATAAATAATTTCAAATATACTGATATAAGAATTCTTTGACAAGTGAGATGGAAAAATGAAAAAAATAAAAGTCAGCTGTGTTTTCCTGTCGCTTTTAATGATGATCTTCGCAGCATCATCGATTGTGATGCCTGTGTCTGCGTCTGAAGGTTCTTCAGAAAATACGGAGACGGTAAAAGTCGGTATTTTTGCGTATCCGCAGTATGCGGAGCTGGACGAGAACGGAATATGGACGGGATACGATGCTGAAATGACAGACACCATTGCACAGGCGGCTGGCCTTGTACTGGAGTATGTCCCGGTAGAATCAATGGAGGAAGGTTCGGCAGAACTTACGGACGGCACGCTTGACATACTCTGTGACATTACGAAGACGCCGGACAGAGAAGAACAATTTCTGTTCAGTGATATGGAGCAGGGCAGCACCAGTGTGAATATCGACGTAAAAAAGGACAACGATGCGATCAGCTACGGTGATGCGGAACAGCTGTCAAAGCTTAAGTATGCGGCTGTGGCTGACAGCAGCAGTATCTCATTGTATCAGAGCTGGTGCGAAAATCATGGCTTTGTCCCGGACATTCATGTTTATAAAACACCGGATGAAGCATTGCAGTCACTGGACAAAGGCGAGGTGGATGCGGCTGTCCTTACGGACGATTCGGCGGCCGGGGGCAAACTTCGCTCCGTCCTGGCTTTTGGAAAAACACCATATTATTATATGTTCCGCAAGGACAACATGGAACTTAAAAATAAAATAGACGTTGCAGCGGCTATAATTTTCACACAGAATCCGCTGTATGAGCAGACATTGAAGCAGAAATACGGCATCAACAATGGTGACACGATTTCGCTGACGAAGGAAGAAAAAGAATATGTGGCTTCCCATCCTCAAATGACAGTGGCGGTCGTTGAGCATGACGAACCATATTTTAATACGGGCTCCGAAGGAAAAGCAGAGGGGATCCTGCCGGATCTGTACGAAAAAATTGCCGGTTATACAGGCATGAATTTCACATTCCGGGCGTATGCTTCCCAGCAGGATGCCATCGACGCTGTTCTTGACGGAGAGGCAGATATTCTGGGAATTTTTTCGGACGGCGTTCCGTACGCAAGCAGTGCCGGACTGCGTCTTACATCCGCTTATTCTTCTGTCAATCTTGTTATGATCGAACGTGCCGGTACAGATTCAGAAAACATCAGGAAAATAGCAGTTAAAAAACGAAGTCTTGACGCGGTTAAGAAAAGTGCCCATATCAGCGCAGAAGATGCAGAATTTGTCGGCTGCGCTTCTGCCGGCGATTGTTTCAACGCATTGAAGCAAAAGCAGGCGGACGCTTTGATCGTTGCGCTTCCGAGTGCAACCTGGATCATCAACCAGACGAATTCTTCCGCATATTCATTTGTGCCGCTTTCCGGAACAGGAATCGAACTGAATGCTGCTGTTGCCAGTGACAACAGTCAGCTCGAGAATATTCTGAACAAGGGGATCCGGCAGTCTTCCGATCTTTTTAACGGAATCGTTTCAAATAATACGGGTTCGGAGAATTCACTTCAGGCGATCGTATCCCGCATTCCTGCATCCGTGATTGTGGCAGTCGCCGCGGTCCTGGCTTTCATGGTGATTTTCCTTATCTGGGCAGTTATTTCTCTCGTGAAAAGCAGAAAGGCTCAGGTCGCCGCTGTACAGGCAGGTGCGGCGGCCGAAGAGCAGCGGATAAAAATGGAAGCGATCGAAAAAAACGTAGAAGAGAAAAATGCTTTTTTCTCGAATATCAGTCATGATATGCGTACGCCGCTCAACGGGATCCTTGGTTTTGCAGAACTGGCCGAAAAACAGGAGTCCCTGGAAAAAGCCAGGCTGTATATTGCAAAGATCAAGCGGTCTGGAAAGCTGCTTCTCGGACTGATCAATGACACACTTACCATTTCCAAGATCGGAAGCGGGAAGCTGGATCTGAAACCGGAGCCGGTCGATACAAGCATTATTACGGAAGGCATAACCGATTCGATCTATTCTCTCGCCGCGCAGAAGGGTGTTGACTTCATCGTGGATGATACCGGTCTGCGCCGGCGTATCGTATACGCGGACAAACTGAATCTTGAGAAGATCTTTCTGAACCTGCTGTCGAATGCTGTCAAATTCACACCGGAGGGCGGCCATGTCCGGTTTACCGTTCGGGACGATCCGCGGACCGGAGTCGACCCCGATATCGTGGTGAGCATCCGGGACGACGGGATCGGTATGTCAGAAGTGTACCTGCAGCATATGTACGAGCCGTTCAGTCAGGAAAAGAGACACGGATATGATTCGGTCGGCACAGGGCTGGGACTGGCCATCGTAAAACAGCTTGTCGAACTGATGGGTGGTTCCATAGAAGCGAAAAGTCAGGTCAATGAAGGAACTTCCGTAACAGTAAGGCTTCATCTGCAAGAAGCAGAAGCAGTGAAAATACAGGAGAAAACGAGTGACACGGACGAAGCGTTCCCTGCACTCGACGGTTTAAAAATTCTGCTTTGCGAGGATAATATTCTCAACCGTGAAATCGCCGCGGCGCTGCTGAAGGAAAAGCATGTAACCGTTGCTGCCGCGGAAAACGGGCAGTCGGGAGTGGAATTGTTCTCGGAAAGTATGCCCGGTGAATTTGCGGCAATCCTGATGGATATCCGTATGCCGGTGATGGACGGTATAGAGGCAGCAAAGGCAGTCCGGGCCATGGATCGAAGTGACGCAAAGACGATTCCTGTTATCGCCATGACGGCGGATGCTTTTGATGAAGATGTCCGGCGTTGTATGGATGCAGGCATGAATGGTCATATTGCGAAACCGGTCGATCCGGATCAGCTTTATAAAATACTGGAGGACGCAGTTTTAAAGGAAAAATAAAGTGTCAGACAGGGGGATTTTTGTGAATGTGATCGTATGTCTTGATGACGGAAACGGAATGATGTTCAATCAAAGAAGACAGAGCCGTGACCGTGTATTGACAGAGAATATTTTAAAGACGGCAGAAAATTCGAGGCTATGGATGAACGCGTATTCCCTGGAACTTTTTCAAAACGGCAATACGGACAGGATATCATCTGCCGGGGACTTTTACAGGAAGGCCGGGACCGGCGAATACGCGCTTTTTGAGAATACGGATCCGGCACCGTTTGAGAATCTGACAGAAAAGTTTATCATTTACCGCTGGAACCGGCGGTATCCTTCGGATCTGAAATTTTCGGTTCCGCTGGCGGAACACGGGTGGCATCTTCAGTTTTCGCAGGACTTTAAAGGTTATTCGCACGATAAAATAACGAAAGAAGTATATTTCAAATGAGCAGATCAGGCAGACAAGGCAGACCGTCACAGCAAAAACGCCGTACAGCAGGAATCATTCTTTTGGTTATTCTTGTATTGATTCTTGTTTCCGCGATAGCAGGCGGTCATCAAACCACACAGCAGGAAACATCGCAGAGTACAGAAACAGTCTCATCATCAGCTGCGTCAGCTCCGCAGAGCAGTTCGCAGAACATCAGTCAGGAGAGTGCCCCGGAAGATCAGGCTGCATCATCGCAGAGTGATGAAGCTAAGCAGAATACACCGGCTGTATCATCAAATACAGCGGCTCCGCCTGTAACACTTGCCGACATACCGGCCTTTTCCGGAAATGCGTATATTGCGATCAACGATAATACCCCGTATTTTGACGATGCAGAGCTTAGCAGCACCTCCTTTGAATCCTACAGTGATCTCGACAGTTTCGGCAGATGCGGCGTAGCTTACGCAAGTGTGGGACAGGATCTGATGCCGACTGAAAAGCGCGGGTCGATCGGAGATGTCAAGCCGTCCGGCTGGCACACGGTAAAGTATGACAGCATCGACGGAAAATATTTATATAACCGCTGCCATCTGATCGGATATCAGCTGACCGGTGAAAACGCGAATGTAAAAAACCTGATTACCGGGACGCGTTTTCTGAATGTGGAAGGTATGCTGCCCTTTGAAAATATGGTCGCGGATTATGTTAAGGAAACCGGGAATCACGTGCAGTATCGTGTGACGCCGGTCTTTGACGGTGATAATCTGGTTGCGTCCGGTGTGCTGATGGAAGCGAAGTCTGTTGAAGACGGCGGGGCAGGCGTTCTTTTTAATGTTTACTGCTACAATAATCAGCCTGGGATTACGATCGATTACGCGACAGGTGACAGCACGCAGGCTGAATAGACAGAAGTAAGTGCCGCGGAAATCAAGAATTCCAACAGGCAGGAATACAGCGGGAGCAAAGAAGACCTGATTAATCAGGGGTATTCATCATGCAAGATATGCAATCCGTGATATTAAACTTGACAAATAACCTTATCAATCCTATACTTGTTTTGTCCCGGGGAGTCGAAAGACTGAGAGTGATCGAAGATCAGACCCGTTGAACCTGAACTGAGCAATATCAGCGTAGGGAGCGCAAACAAGAAACGCGAAAGAAGAGCCAGAACCTCCGGGATAATTCAGAACCCGGAGGTTTTTTTATGGAAAAAAATAGTCACGTAACATACGGCTCCGCGCTGCACTGCACCGCGGATGTCCGTGAAAAAGAAATCACAGGCTGCAGGTTTTCCCTGTATCCGATGACGGACCAGTTTGTTGAATCGATTCTTGGTGCAGCTGCGAAGGTGCATGATGACAACGTATGGGCCGAAAGCGACAAACTTTCTACCGTCTACCGCGGGAAGGCCATTCATGTGGAGGATGCCGCAAAAGCCTTCTTCATCCACGCATACCGGCCGGATCTGCATATGGTCATGGAAATGACGTATTCCAAGGGCTGTCCCGGAGATGAGGCAAATGAAACGCGGATTCCGGAATCCGACATACTGCTCAACGAGCCGGAAATCCAGGATGTGCATTTTCCGGTGACGTGCAAGATCGCACTTTATCCGATGGGCGTCGCGGATTACATGAAGAGCATCGCGGAGGTCGTCAATCATGCTGTTGATCTCGGCATATACGAGAAGACAGCGCATTACTGCACGATTCTGTCGTGTGACGTGCAGCAGCTTTTTTCGTATATCCATTACGTAAACGATTACTGCGGATCGTCACTTTCCCATTACATCTTTGAACTCACTGTATCAGTCAACAGTCCGACAGCGGACGAAGGAAGGAATTAAAATGAAAACAGCAGCAGAATCATGGAAATTAAAGGATATACTGATGATTTGTATCGTAAGTGTACTTTTTGGCGTCGTCTTTCTGGGCGCCACATACGCGGGAGGCTTTGTAAGCGGTATTCTTATGCCGTTCGGCCTGTCACAGCTCGGATATGAGCCGTTTTACGGCATCTATTTTATGGCCGCGTCCTTCGGTGTTTACGTGATGCGGAAACCCGGGACGGGGCTGATTTCGGAAACGATCGCCGCTGTTCTGGAATGCCTGATGGGCAATTACTTCGGACCGATCGTCATTCTGTCCGGCATCGTGCAGGGCCTTGGCTTCGAGCTTGTCATCGCCGCTTTCCATTATAAAAAATTCGACCGGAAGATTATGATAGTATCCAGTATTGTATGCTCGGTTCTTACGATGGTTTACAATCTGTTCGTCAGCGGCTACAGTGTGATCCGTCCGTCTGTGATCCTTCTGATGCTGGCTGTCCGCATCGTCAGCGCCATTATCTTCACAGCCGTGCTGACAAGCATGCTCGCGGACCGTCTGGCAAAATCCGGCGTTCTGCGCGGCTATCCCGTGTCTGATAAATTCGCAGACGACGCGATGGAAGAATGAGCGGGAATCACGATGCGCTTCTGGCTGAAAATGTCGTATTCCGGTATTTTAAAAATGGTAAGCGGAATATCCTCGATCATACGAATTTTCGGGTCAGAGAAAATACGATTACCGTACTGATGGGAAAAAGCGGCTGCGGGAAAAGTACTCTCGCGGCCGCTTCCTGCGGCCTTCTGCCCGAGGACGGCGGCGTGCTGGAGGAGGGCAGAATCCTTCTTTTCGGCAGAAATATCCATGATATGAGCATCTCGGGGCGTGCAAAAGAAGCGGCCATGATGTTTCAGAATCCCGATCTGCAGTTCTGTATGAATACACTGCGGGATGAGGGGCGGTTCTGTCTCGGCAATCTTTCCATAAGGCCGGAAGAGATGGACCGGCGGATCGAAGAAGCTGCAGAAAGTCTGGAAATGACATCTTTTCTGGACCGCAATTTCCATTCACTCTCAGGCGGCGAAAAGCAAAAAGCAGTCCTGACATGTCTGTTTCTTATGAACAGCCGTCTGCTGATACTTGATGAGCCGTTTGCAAATCTGGACCCGGCTTCTGCCGGTGAGATGGTCGGAATGCTGCGTCACGTGAAAGAAGCGGGCCGGACGATACTCGTCATCGACCATAGGGCAGATTACTGGCTTCAGGACGCCGATGAAATCCAGATTCTGACAGACGGCGGAAAAGTAGCGGCGGAGGGGATCACAAAGAATAATATAGCTTCCTATGCGGCGCTTTTTGAAAAGGAAGGCGTATTCTGTCCTGCCGGAGAAACGCACCAGATACGATCTCCTGAAAAAAGTACGCAGAGGGACATTGCCATTCGTATGACAAATCTGGCAGTTCCACGGAACAAGACAAAAAAGGATGCGGAGCCGCTTTTCACTTCGGGTGATGTCCGGCTGGCAAAAGGCTCTGTCACCGCGCTGCTCGGAAGAAGCGGCTGCGGAAAAACGAGTCTGCTTCTTACGCTTCTGAAAGAACATATGTATAGTGGTACGATAATAATAAACGACAGAATGCTGGATCAAGTGAAAAAGAAAGATTTGTACAGAGAAACTGGAATCGTTTTTCAAAATCCCTCTGATCAGTTTGTGACGCAGAATGTAGAAGAAGAGGTGCTGGCAAGTCTACGCTGGTGGGACAAATCACTGCCGGACGATACGCTTCGCAGCCGTTCCGATGAACTGCTTGCCGCGTTCGGCCTGGAAAAATACAGGCGGTATTCGCCGTATATGCTCAGCCAGGGCCAGCAGCGCCGGCTCGCCGTGATCGCCGCGCTTTCCGGCGGACAGAAGATACTGCTGCTGGATGAGCCGACGTACGGACAGGATCATGACGCGACGTATGCAGTCATGAAAGCTATTTGTAAAAAGGCAGAGCAGGAGGGGCTTACCGTACTCTTTACGACACACGATACAGCACTTGCAAATGAATTCGCGGAGAACGTATGGGTGATCCGGAACCGCCGCCTCATGGAGCTGCCTGCGGGCAGTGTCAGCCCGGCTGATCTGATACGGGAGGAAGAAGCATGATTACAGACTTTGCCGATAAACTGAATCCTTTTATGAAAGCCATCACTGTTCTGGTGTCCGTTATACTGATTGCGGCTGTAAACAGTGTTTCCCTGAACCTGGCAGTTTTTGCGGGGGCACTTTTGACACTGTTCCTTTTTTCCGGATGCCGTAAAAAAGCGGTTTTGTTCGTACTCCTGCCGGCGCTGTTCGTAGCTGCCGGTATGTTCATGACCGGCATGCGATACGGAGACGCAGGAAACGCGGCTGCGGATTCCTTCATCCGGTTCGGAAGCGCGTGGATGCTTTCGAGCCGCATTATGGCGTTCCCCGGGCTTGGCATTTTCCTCGCGCTTACCACGCCTGCCGATGATTTCGTCAGCAGTCTGATCCATCAGGGTCACGTACCGGTCAAGTTCGCGTACGGTATTCTGGCCGCGCTGCATCTCGTTCCAGACATGAAACGGGAGTATGCGAAAGCACAGCTTGCGTTCCGGACGCGGGGAATGTACGCGGGAACCTTTTCCACGAAGGTGCTGTTTACGATGCTTGTCAACAGCATCCGCTGGTCCGGCTGCATGGCGATGGCAATGGAGTCAAAGGGATTTGACGGTTCGGAGAAGAGAACGTACTACAAGGTTACAGTGGTTCGATGGTATGACTGGGCATGTTCCATAGGGCTGCTGGCGGTAATCGCGGGAAGCCAGTATCTGCGCTGAAACGGTTACTGAAGAAAATATGGGACCTCCGGTACATGGGCATTCGCAAACGCGAATGCCTTTTTCAGGTTCTCATCAATCGTAGCCTGATCCAGACGGCAGAGAAGACCGATCAGATAGACATGATAATAGCAGAATGTATCAATATCCTGAATATCCGCGTTATTGCCGACAAATTCATGGTACATTCTCCGGCGGGCACCCAGATCCATACAGACAGACATTCGAAGATCCAGAGGCGTGAAGGTTTTGTGAAAATCCTTAAGAATTGTCTGGTAATGGCTGGAAACCAGATCAACCTTGCTGACTTCCCATTCATCCATCGCGTCCTTGCGGTAGAACATATCCAGATTCTTCTTGCTTGAAGTTATTACACGGTAAAAATAAATATACATAACACTGATTCGCCAGTAAGCATTCTCATATTCGTCAGGGTACTGGTCGATAAAGTCACGGAGCTTTGCGAAATACCGGTCGAATATGCACAGAAGCAGCAGGTGTTTATTCTTGAAATGATAGGAAATCGTACTTTTTGTGATTCCCAGTTCATCGGCAATTTTCTGAAATGTTGTATCTTTGTAACCTACATCATGAAACATTCGTTCGGATACGTTTATAATTTCTTCACTGAGATATGCACTGGCATTTGTCACAGCTATATCATCTCCCTTGATATTTTTTCTCATTATATCACAAAATCGCAGGTAAATACTATCTGTGTCCGAAAAGTCAAAATTTTGCCACAAAAAACAATACAAATGAGTTAATGTTCAATTATGATAAATAAATATTAAACTCAATAATATTTGACCTGCTGCGTACAAAAGCAGATAAACCCTGATAAATCAAGCATTTAAAGGCACTTAACAAAGCGATATGTTTTCCGGTGCATATTGACACAACATCGTCAATAATATATCATTATTGAACAAACATATTTATGTTTTACGCCTTACTGCAGAAGGCAATGAACAAGTGAAATCACACGAGGAGGGAATATCATCATGTTTACCAATCAAAACGGCAGCAGCCGCTGGCTGGCTTTGCTGGCTGCAGTACTTGCTTTTTCTTTTACATTTATAAGCCGATTTACCTGGGCTCCGTTAATGGGCACAGTCATGACAGAATTTTCGATTAATAACGCGCAGGCCGGTCTGTATATGACCGCATTCTTTGCAGGCTACTGCATTACGCAGATACCGGGCGGCATTATGGCTGACAAGCTGCAGCCTAAATATATTCTGATCATCGCTACACTGATGAGCGGCGTCTGTACCGCATTAATGGGTACTATAAGCGGTTATTCGATGGGACTGGCTGTCCGTGTTGCCAATGGTCTTTTCGCCGGTGTTATTATGTCCAGCTGTTCTAAAATTGTTATTGCAAACTTCCCGGCGCAGGAGCGTGCTACAGGCATGGGTATTCTGCTTGCATCGCCCCCGATCGGTATTCTTCTGGCAAATCAGATTGCACCTCGTCTGCTGAGCAAGGTCGGCTGGAGAAGCACATTTATTTATATCAGTCTGATCGCGATTTTAGTTGTAATCTGTCTGTTTATATTCGTAAAGCCGATTCCAAAGATGCAGGCGCCTGCGAATAAGCCGGGCCTGCTCGACGGCCTGAAGGTTTATTTTGGAGATTCACAGCAGATTGTGCTGGCACTTTCCGGATTTATGTTTATGTTTGTAAACAACGGTTTCTCGACATGGGGCAATCGTTACGCACAGTCACTGGGACTTACCGCTACACAGGGCGGCATGATCGTATCGGCTTTCTCGATTGCAGGTATCATCGCATCATGCTTTTCAGGAAAAATCGCAGCAGCGCTGAAGATCGAGCATAAGAAATTCATTATCATTACCTTGATTCTTATGGGCGCAGGAAGCGTTCTGTTTGGATTTATGGGCAGCTATATTACATTGGTACTGATCGGCATACTTTTTGGTGCGTTTGCGTATTTCCCGTCGACACATTATACGACACTGGCTTCTATGCGTGCCGGTGATCAGTACGGTGCGACAGCTATTTCCATCCAGAACCTGATTTTCCAGTCGGCAAGTCTCGTACAGCCTGTTATCATCGGCCGTATTATCGACGTTACAGGAAACTATACCATTGTCTGGGTATTCTTTGCCGGTGTCTGCCTGTGCGGTTCCGGAATCTGCTGTGCGTTTCGCGCGGCTCGCAAAGCAGCTTGAATTGAGGAGGAGATAAAAGGATGAAATCCAGATCACTTAAAGTTCTTACCATGGTCGTTAATGGACGTTCCTATGAATTCGATGTAGGAGAAGGGCGCGGAGAAATGCCGGAAAGTGAAACACTGGTTCACACGCTCCGTGACCGTCTGAATTTAACCGGTGTCAAGCTGGGCTGCGACCAGGGCGCATGCGGGGCATGCACGGTTATCATGAATGGAAAGCCGGTCACATCATGCATGAAGCTGACAATGGATTGTGACGGAGCTGAAATCACTACAATTGAAGGTCTTGCGGACGCGGCGACAGGCAAACTCAGCGGACTTCAGCAGGCATTTGTGGACTGCTGCGGATATCAGTGCGGATTCTGTACACCTGGCATTATCATGACGGCTAAGGCACTGCTGGATAAGAACCCAGCACCTACGGAGGCAGAAGTCCGGGAGGCACTTTCCGGTAACTACTGCCGCTGCGGCACGCATTATACCGCGGTGGATGCCATTATGTCCTATATTGAAAAGAGCAAAGGAGGAGAAGCATGAAAGAGCAGTTTCGTCACGTCGGTCATGAAACTCCGCGAATCCTCGGCAGTGATATCGTAAGCGGCAAGGCTATGTATGTTGCCGACAACAAGGTTCCCGGCATGAAATATGGAAAGATACTGCGTTCGCCGTATCCTTTCGCGCGCATTGCCCATGTGGATAAATCGGAAGCGCTTGCCATGGACGGGGTATCCTGTGTTGTGACATGGGAAGATATCGCAGGGGAAGGCATCAGCATTAACAATGGTTTTACACCGCCAAGACATCCCAATATTCTGGATGAATATGTACGGTATCTGGGCGATGCGGCTGCGCTCGTAGTTGCGGATACGGAAGATCTTGCCGAGGAGGCAATGGAGAAGGTCAAGATTGACTATGAAGTGCAGGAGCCTGTTTTCACGATCGAAGATGCAGTCAAGCCGGATGCGCCGCAGCTGTATAAGGAATTTCCGGGTAATATCGCACCGTATAAAATGAATCTGAGCTTTGAAGTAGGCGATACGGAAAAAGGTTTCGAAGAGGCAGATATTGTCGTAGAAGTCGATTCCGAGCTGAAAAGCGGACAGAACCCGCTGCCTCTGGAAGCACCGGTTACGATTGCCTGGTGGGATAAAGGTGTTGTGACATTCATAGCGTCTGCCGCGGCACCTGCATACTGTCATCAGAATGTTGCGTCTTCTCTTAACCTGCCGTACGAAAACGTCCGTATTCTGTCAGGCGCGGTAGGCGGATCCTTTGGATCCAAGCTGTACAGCGGCAATGTTCATTGCCTTGTTTTTACAGCGCTGATGGCCCGCTTCGCAAACTGCCCGGTGCTATACGCATACAGTAAAGAAGAGCATTTTGCAGCGCATCAGAGCCGTATGGTGACAAAAGGACATGTAAAATTCGGCATGAAGAAAGACGGTCTGGCAACAGCTGTTGAAATGAAGCAGTATGCGGATGCCGGCGCGACAGCCTCCACACAGGAATTTATGCTGGCAGTCGGAACAAATTCACTGCCGATTCTCTGCAAGACGAATAACAAGAAGTTTGACGCGAAGGTTGTTGTGACGAACCACGTTCCGTCCGGTTCGTTCCGCGGCTACGGCTATCTGGAGTCCAGCAATCTGTTGACAAAGGCTATTTTTGAGGCTTGTCAGAAACTCGATGTGGATCCGATGCATTATCTTGAGGTTAACGCGTTAAAGCTGGGCGAGGAATTTCATAATGCATGCTCGCCGGCGCATCCATGGCAGCATAATATGTCGTCCGACTGGCAGAATCTTGTTCATGAGACGGCGAAAGCCTGCAAATGGTCAGAGCGCTGGAAGGGCTGGGGAAATCCTACCTGGGTTTCTCCCGATGGAAAGAAACGCCGCGGTATCGGCGTCAGCGCTGCAGGTCATGCGGATACAGGAGGAAAAACATCTAATGCTACCGTGACGATTACAGGACTCGGTGCGGTTTATCTTTCAACCTGCATGAACGAGTTTGGTGCCGGAACACGTGATGTCATGCATAAAGTTGTCGCGGAAGAACTGGATGTGCCGATGGAGTCTGTAAAGCTTGCTCCGGTCGACACCGGAGCAAATCCTGCCGATTTTGGATCTACCGGCTCGCGTTCAACATACTGCGGCGGTATTTGCGCACTGAAGGCGGCACAGGATGCAAAACGGCAGATTTTTGAAATCTGTGAAAAGCGGCATGGCATTCCCAAGGATGATCTGGGCTTTAAGAACGGAAAAGTGTACCAGCTTTCCAATCCGGAAAAGGTATTTCCGCTTTTCCCGATGATCATGGGAAAAGTAGATTCCATTACAGGCACAGGTCATCATAACGGAGTAGAGGACAGCACGATACTGCACCTGCAGGTTGTTGAGGCTGAAGTAGATACAGAGCTTGGCACGGTAAAACTGATTGATCATTTCGGCGGTTCGGATGCCGGAGTGATTGTGAACCCGCTGCCTCTTAAGAATCAGGTCCAGTCTTTCTACGCAGGAACCGATCTGGCATTGATGGAGGAAACTATTTGGGATCCGAATGACTACCGTGTCCTCAATCCTTCCAATATTGATTATAAAACACGGACATTTAATGATGTTGTA
>Ga0160425_1001968_pt1 | contig 17703 bp, 16 predicted proteins | sample BioMet8_FD_108193 | JGI IMG/M metagenome (GOLD analysis project Ga0160425, IMG submission 108193) | Microbial communities from bioreactor (seeded with sewage sludge) at Lawrence Berkeley National Lab, California, USA - Biofuel... | ecosystem: Engineered > Bioreactor > Anaerobic > Unclassified ...
AAGTTTATTAAAAGCCGCTAAAGAGGCAGGATTGGATGCAGCAGGAATTGCTTTCCATGTTGGCAGCCAGACTGTGGTGGCTGATCCCTATCTGGAAGCATTGGATTTGGTTCGCAGTATTTATGAACAGGGCGCCAAAGAAGGCATGAAGTTCAGAGTGCTGGATATTGGCGGCGGCTGGCCTATTCCCGAACCGAGAGTGCGTTTTAATCTGGCAGAGATGATGGCTCAGATTAAGGCCCGTTTGGACGAGGATTTTCCGGATACAGAGATTTGGGCAGAACCGGGACGCTATATGTGCGGAACTGCTGTAAATCTGATTACCAGTGTTATAGGCGTTAACGAAAGAAACGGTCAGACCTGGTATTTCTTGGATGACGGCATTTATGGGTCCTTCTCCGGAGTGATTTTCGACCAATGGGATTTTAAGTTAATTAGTTTTAAGAACAGCGGGAAAAAGCATCAGGCTACTTTTGCCGGTCCCAGCTGTGATTCTTTAGATATTATGTTCAGAGGCAAAATGACCGAAGAACTGGAAATCGGGGATTTGCTGCTGGTGCCTTTGTGCGGCGCCTATACTTCAGCTTCTGCTACCACCTTTAACGGCTTCCATAAAGCCCAGATTGTGGTGTGGGAGGAAGTTAGAGAGCAATTAAAGCTTAGATTAGCCAAAGCAGTATAAACGAGCGAATATTTGCTCTTTTTCATCCTCTGTGTATGATATTTTCTCCAAACTTTTTCTTAAGCGCATCGATAGCGTCGATGCGCTTTTTCTTTTTGGTGTTGTCGTCCAGGTCTAGGAGAATTTCGCCCTCGGGGGCAATTTTGCTCAGGGAAACACCTAAAAGCCGTACCGGACGGGACCATTTTACGGCACCGGCCAGTTGCCGGATAAAAGCAAAAATGTCTTCGTCCAGACTTATCGGGACTTCGGTTGTTATACTCCGAGTAATGGACTTAAAATCGTTGTATTTAACCTTCAAGGTGACGGTGTGGCCGACTTTTTTCCCGAGCCGTACCCGCCAGCCTACTTGCTGGCACAAGTCCCACAAAGCTTTGTGACGTTCTTCTTCTGTATGGAGATCCACCATGAAAGTATTTTCTTTACCGATGGACTTTTGTTCCCAATCGTTAATAACAGGACGGGTATCTAAACCTAGCGCCAGCTGCCGTAATTCTTCCGTGTTGTTGCCAAGAACTGGCTGCAGATAGGCGCTGTCTGCGGTAGCTAATTGCCCGATTGTTGTAATACCAAGGCGTTTCAGTCCTTCTTGTGTACGAGCTCCTACACCAAAAATTTTTCCTACAGGCAGGGGAGCAATAAAAGCGGCGGCTTCTTTTTGGTGAATAATTACACAACCGTCCGGTTTGTCCAGGTCACTGGCTAATTTAGCCAGAAATTTATTAGGTGCCAAACCTACAGAGGCAGTTAAACCTACATCCTTCTTTATGCGGGCTTTCACCTTGGCACCCAGAGACTCCACATTGCCTACTAGTTTTTCCATACCTGATAAATCCAAAAAAGCCTCATCAATGGAGAGCGGTTCTACACAGGGAGAAAACTCATGAAAAATAGCCATAATCTCAGATGAAACCTCTTCATACCGCTGATGCCGGCCGGGAATAAAAATTCCCTGGGGGCAGAGCTGTTGAGCTTTCACTGTAGACATGGCTGAATGAACTCCGTATTTACGTGCTTCATAGGAACAGGTAGACACTACGCCTCGGGAAGAAAGACCGCAGACAATCAAGGGTTTACCCTGATATTCGGGATGATCCATTTGTTCTACGGATGCAAAGAAAGCATCCATATCCACATGCATTATCCAGCGCATTTTTCCTCCTTGAGCTAGCCTTGTAGTTACATAGCACTTAAGCTTTCCATGATCAGAACTGTTATGGTTCTTAAAAACTGCAATTCTTTTTCACTATGGCGTTTGTCATCACTCATTTTGCCAAAAACGTCCATAGCAGTTTTCAGCATCTTTTTTGTAATGCCATGCTGTTTTACACCATGGACTTTTACGGATTTGCTAATCCCGGTCAGTATGGTCAGAGCGGCTTTTTTTTGGCTGCCTTCTAATTTGGTATTGCTTAAAATCTGTTTGCGAATAATAGTTTCTTGTTCAAAAAAATCTTTCTCACCCAAAACTGCATCTTCGGCAGCTTTGGGCGCTTTTTCCTCTTTAGCTTTATCTGTCATAATTAAACTCCTTTATATCAGCCTCTAGAAAAACCAAGGCTATATGAATTTATTGATGAATTTTTATAAGTAAATTTTTCTTGAAACTCTTTTTGAACCACTTACTCACAATCTTCAATTGATGAAGCTCAATGGAAGGGAGAATAGGAGAGGTCAAATTAAGTACGGCACCCTTCTTGCTGAGACTGGCATGCATAGCAGTTAAAGGCCCTGTCTGAGAATAATCCAGACTCTCGGCAATGGACAATAACAAAGCACCTTTGCCTAAATCAGTGTATAATTTTTCCGGCAGCAGGTTCTTATAGGCTTTGGACCGCATATAACTGCGGGAAATTCCGTTGTGCCAAGCTGCCATAATAGCCGTGCAAATAACTTCCCAGTGGGTAAGACCGAAAATTTTTGCATTCTCAATCATATAGCCGCTGTGTCTGGCATGGCTGTAATAGTTAATGGTAATACCAATATCATGAAGCAGAGCTGCTGTTTTTACCAAAGGCCGCCAGGATTTATCCAGCTTCAGCATAGGACCCCAGGAATCAAAAAGCTCCAAGGCATATTTGGCAACCAGGTGGCTGTGCTGAATGTCAGAAGCATATAGCGTCATAGTCAGTTCTGTGCTGGTAGTAAGAATATCTTTGGAAATAAGGGGACGATGGGTCTTACGGGTATAGTATTCGGTAAAGAGTCCTTCTCTAAGACCACAGCCGGATACTATGAACTTCTTGGTCTTTACTTGTTCAGCCAGAATTTTGATTATGCCGGCACCGGCTACGATAATATCGGCACGGTCTACCGATAGTCCGGAAATATTTTTTCTTTCTTCCATGGTAGTACCGCGCAGCATCTTAAAAATCAACCGTAGACTAGTTATGTTCATCTGGTAATTATGAATTTTAGGAGTGTAGTATTTAATACGTTTCTGGTCGATTTTTCCTATACTACGAGCAGTACCGCCTACACCTATAATAGGCAGGCCTTTGACCTCTTCCAGCCAGGGAACTTTGCTGACATATGAAGTAATAATCTTATGGAGCCGGCCAACTACAGTAGGCGTAATCTTGTCGCCGATTTTAGCAAGATAGGTAAGATTAACGCAGCCAATAGGCAAACTGATAGATTTTACCATTTTACGATTTTTAACTAAAATCAGTTCCGTGCTGCCGCCGCCTAAGTCAAATATTAAGGCATCTTTAACAGCCAGGGTATTAACAACACCCAAATAGCTCATGTAGGCCTCGGTTTTACCGGAAATAACATCTACCTTCATACCTGTTTCCAGCCGGATTCTGTTGGCTAAAGCTTTCCCGTTAGGGGCATTACGAATAGCCGCCGTGGCTACGGCAATAATAGCGGTAGCTGCATAAAGCTTGCACAAAGAAGCAAAATTCCGCAGGCACTCAATGGTATCATTGCAGCCTTCCTCGGTGATTTCACCTTTTTTATTGACTTTGGAAGCCAGACGCAGAGGTTCTTTTTGGTTATACACTAAGTTGTATGCACCTGTTTCGTACAATTCCATAACAACTAAACGTGCCGAGTTGGAACCAATATCTATAACAGCAATTCTTTGCATAGTAATCTCGCTCCGTAATTTTCAATTTCATAAATCTCATATGAACTCACATTATTATATCCAGTTTATCCTATTTTGGCAAAAAATTCTCTAATAATTAGCAATTATTGTTAAAAATGCGTTAAAATATAAATAATTAACGTATTTTTTTATGAAAATTTGTTAAAATAGTATTATTAGGAGGCGGAACTATGACGAAGAAAAATGTGGCGACTTTTGCAGCTATTCATTTGGGCTCAGAACTCATTAGCCTCAAGATAATAGAATATACAAACCTTAATAAAATGAATGTTCTGGAAGAGGCAGTAAAGAGAGTCCGCCTGGGAGAAGAGACTTTCAAAAGCGGTAAAATCTCCTTTAGTACTATTCAGACAATTTGTGATATCTTAAATGGCTATAAAAGATTAATGACGGAATATGGGGTTAGCAAATACGTCCTTCAGGCTACTACTGCCGTACGGGAAGCTTCCAATCAGACTTTCTTTATTAATCAGATTCAAGTAAAAACCGGGCTGAAAATCGAAGTAGTAGATATGCCCAGAGAGATTTATACCAAGTTTACCTCGGTAATCAGGACCTTAGGTCTATATGAAAAACAAGCAGCCGGCAAAGGAATTTTGTATTTGGATATTTCGTCCGGTGGATTGGGCATTGTTTATTTCAAAGACGGAGCTATTAAATATCAGCAGAACCTTCATATCGGGGTTGTTCGTATTAAAGAAGCCTTTGATAGGAATCAGCGTTCCAGTGTGCATTTTAGTCAGGCTTTGGATGAATATATTGCCAGCAATATTGGCCCGGTGAAACAGGAAATGGGCAAAGAGCCTGTGGATTATCTGGTACTTACCGGCTCTGAAACCAAATTGATTTTAAAAATGATTGATAAAACCTATTGCCCCAATAAAGTGGCTAAATTAGAAGCAGCTAAGTTTTCCGCCTTTTATGACAGAGTACGGAAACTGAATATTCCTCAGTTGATTAAAGTTTTTAATATTGACGAAGAGTCGGCAGAAATGGTTTTGCCTTCTATTATTCTTTACCAGCAGCTCCTGAATATTACACCTGCAGAAAATATTATTGTTCCTCCGGATAGGTTTATTGATGGGATGAAAGTCCTATATGTAGCAGGAGTTAAGGATAAAAAATTTATTAATAAACTGACGGAAATGCGGCTTTCCCTAGTACGCAGTATTGGGGAACGTTATCATTATGACCCTGACCATGCCAAAGCTACAGAAAAATTTGCCATGGTAATTTTTGACAGTCTGAAAAAATCTCAGGGTTTGGACGAACAAGCAAGATTGCTTCTGAGGGCGGCCAGCAATCTCCATGATATTGGAAAGTATGTTTGCCTGCGTTCCCACACGGCCTATAGCTATCGCCTGGTTAATTCCACGGATATTATGGGTTTCAGCAATCAGGACAAAAGAATTATTTCCCTGGTTACTTATTATCAGGGCAGTTTGCTTAGTGAGCATAGAATGGTAGATCGTCCCTTTGTGGAAAAGGAAATTCTTCCTCTGGTTGCCAAATTGGCTGCTATCCTGCGGTTAGCAGATGCTTTGGATCGTAGTTACAGACAAAAAATCAGGGATTGTCAAGTGGAAGTAAAGGGCAACGAACTTCTTGTTAAGGTGAAAAGCAAGGAAGACCTGGCCCTGGAAGAATGGACCTTTAATAATAAGGCGAATTTATTTGAAGCGGTTTTCGGTCTAATGCCGGTTATTGAAAGAGGGTAGTGAAGAAAACATGAAAATAGATTTAACCAATCCCGAATATTTTTTTAATAGAGAACTAAGCTGGTTAAAATTTAATTTGCGAGTGCTTCAGGAGGCTGGCATAAGAAATATGCCCCTCCTTGAAAGAATGCGCTTTGTGGCTATTAGTGCCTCAAATCTGGATGAATTCTTCATGGTTCGGGTTGCCGGGCTGTGGAGTCAGTTTGAAGGAGGCATTAATAAGACAGATGCAGCAGGGTTATCCGTAGAAGATCAATTGCGGGAGATTTCCAAAGCGGCACATAACCAGATGAAGCTTAAATATCGGTATTTCTTTAATTTGTTGAAAGAGCTGGAAAACCATGGAATTGCCTTTAAACGGGTTAAAGATGTGGATAAAAAGAGTGAGGAGTGGTTGGAAAACTACTATCGTGATTTTGTCTATCCGGTGCTTACACCAATGGCCGTAGATGCTTCTAGACCATTTCCTTTCCTGGCAAACAAATCATTAAACTTGGCTGTAGAACTAAAAAACAAAGACAAGGAACATTGTATGGCCTTCGTTCAAGTTCCCTCCGTATTGCCTAGAGCTATTGCCGTAGAGGCAGATGCCATGGGACATACCTTTGTTTTTTTGGAAGACCTGATTTATGAACATTGCAAGGATCTTTTTACCGGTTGTGAGATTTTAGACATAGTACCTTTTAGAATTACCAGAGATTCTGATTTAGACGTGGACGAAGATGAAACAGAAGATTTGCTGAAAGAAATAGAAAAGTCTCTCCGGAAGAGAAAAAGAGGCGCTGCGGTAAGACTGGAAATTTGCCCTACAGACAATAAATTCCTTAAAGATTTTCTGATTACTAATTTGAATCTGTCTCCTACCGAAGTTTACGAAATTAAAGGGCCTTTGGATCTAACCTTTTTATTTAAATTTTTTGATTATCCCGGCATGGAAAAGTTCCAGTACAAGCCTTTTGTCCCGGCTCGCCCGGCAGAACTGCCGACTTTGGACAATCTTTTTGGGCAAATTAAAGAACACGATATTCTTCTCCACCACCCCTACGAAAGTTTTGACCCCATTGTCAAACTGGTTAGTGATGCGGCAGAAGACAGTAAGGTGCTGGCTATCAAAGCAACTCTATACAGAGTCAGCGGGAATTCCCCTATAGTAGGAGCCCTGGCCAGAGCTGCCGAAAATGGCAAACAGGTTACTGCCTTGCTGGAATTAAAAGCCAGGTTTGATGAAGAAAACAATATTGTTTGGGCCAGACGGTTGGAAAAAGCCGGCTGCCATGTTATTTACGGCTTAGTGGTGCTTAAAACCCACTCTAAGATTATACTGGTATTCAGAAAAGAAAGCGGCGTCATTAAGCGCTACGTTCATTTGGGCACAGGTAATTATAATGACAAGACAGCTAAACTATATACTGATATGGGTCTCATGACTGCCAATGATGAATTTGGCAGAGATGCATCAGCTTTCTTTAATTTGCTCAGCGGTTATTCCCAGCCACCTGTGTGGAACAAACTGGTTATGGCACCCTTAGGATTAAGAGAAAAATTCTATGCTCTTATCGACAATGAAATCGCTCATGCTCAGGCCGGCGGCAAGGCTCATATTATTGCCAAAATGAATTCTCTCATTGACCAGCCTATGATTCAGAAGCTCTATGAGGCGTCTATGGCCGGTGTGAAGATAGAACTTATTGTCCGTGGCATTTGCGGCCTGAGACCGGGAATTAAGGGCGTTAGCGAGAATATTACAGTTAGGTCTATTATAGGGCGGTTTTTGGAGCATAGCAGAATTTATTATTTCTTCAATGGGGGGCAAGAAGAAATTTATTTGTCCAGTGCTGACTGGATGCCTCGTAACCTGAATGATAGAGTAGAACTTCTCTTCCCGGTAGAAAGTGCCAGACATATTGAGAAAATTAAACACATAATTGATTTGTGTCTCACTGATAATGTAGGGGCGCATATTATGCTGACTAACGGCGGTTATAGGCGTGCTGCAGGACGGGATAAGAAACCCATCAGTGTTCAGGATACTTTGGCGAAAGAAGCTAAACAGGCAGCCAAAGAAGAAAAATTACCAATGGAACAAAGATTAAAACCAATCTATCGCAAGGATTGAAACTTTGTGCTATAATATACCTCATGGGCCAAGTTATTTGCAGGAGGTTTGTATGGCTAAAAACAATTTTACTATTAATTACAATGGGCATTATGGCGTAGTCTGCTATGATGACGAAACAAAAGAAATAACCGCAGAGATTCCCGAAAACGATGCCGTAGCACAAAAGGTCGTGGATTTTCTTTCAGTACCTCATACTATGGATATTCCTAAAAAGGAAATACTTAGGGAATTTCAAACAGTTACTATTAATGCCAAGGACAGTTTGGGAGATTTTAAGCAAAGTCTGACACGTCTCTGGGTGAACACAGGTGTACTGGTGGAGTGGAGCATGCCTCCATTTGCCATGGACAGTTTATAAGGAAGTTATGCACATTTTTATCAACAGGAACGCTTGTTTTGTGGATAAATTAGGTCAAAAGTCCTAATAGAATGTTTTTAAGCAATTTACTTGTGGATAACTTTTGTGAACTAAAACTTTGTTCGTACATTGGGAAAGAATTGTCAGAAAAATACTGGAATTAAGACAAAAGACCTAGGCTCCAAGCGGTTTTACACTATATAGCCTATAAAACCACAAGGCAAGCCATTTGTTACAAATCGGTGAAAAACCGAGGAAAAAAATCATAAGGCTAACAACTTATCCACAAGCTAAAAAAATAGCCTGTGGATAAATAATGATAGTTGTGGCATTATATATTGGTTCCGTAGCTCAGCTGGATAGAGCGACCGCCTCCTAAGCGGTAGGTCAGCAGTTCGAATCTGCTCGGGATCACCAGAAAATACGCGCCTCTAGGAGAAATCCTAAAGGCGCTTTTTTAGTTGGTGTGGCATTCTTGTGGCGATGGTGTTGCAAATAAACTGATAAAATGATAAAATATCAGTGCAAAAGCAACGGAGGTAGTATCATGGATTATGAGGAGCAAATCAGAAAACATCTCAAAGAGCACGGCGGTATAATCACAGCAGCGTTTTGCCGGGAAAATAATATTCCAACAATATACCTGAGCCGGCTTACAGCGGCAGGAGTGTTGTCGAGAGTAGAAAAAGGAATTTATTTGACTAAGGACGGAGATTTTGACGAGTATTATTTTTTTCAATACAGATATAGCAAAACAATCTACTCGTATGAAACTGCAATGTATCTTCTTGGAATCACAGATAAGATTGTACAAAAAATGGATGTCACGGTTAGTTCTGATTATAAGATTAATGCTGCCAAGCTAAATATTAATGCTCACTACGTTAAAAAATCTATGCTAAATGTTGGCGTGATCAACGTAAAAACCATGTTTGGTAATGTAGTAAGGGCATATTCCTATGAACGGCTTATTTGTGATTTTATTGCTCATAGAAAAGCGATGGATTCTGAGACATATGGAAAGCTGCTACGTTCTTATGTAAAGTATAAAAATAGGGATATTAATGAACTATATAAAATTGCTAGGGAAATGGAGATGGAAGGCAAAGTACACGACGTATTGGAGGTAATATATGAACAAGGATAAGTTGACAGCAATATGCCACAAAGTAAGAGACAAAACAGGTTTGCCATTTAATTCTGTTTTAATTTATTTTTTTATGGAAATCATTTTAAAGCGTTTGGCCGAAAGCAAATATGGAGAAAAATTTGTTTTCAAGGGAGGGTTCCTGCTTTCCAACATTGTAGGACTTAATACAAGAAGTACAGTTGATATTGATTTGCTTTTGAAAAACGAAATGCTTTCAGAAGAAAATGTTAGGAAAATATTTAGCGAAATTTTGACGGATAATCATGCAGATGTAATTACATATTCAATACAAAGTGTTGATTCCATACGTGAAGAAGATTCATATGGTGGTTTTAGAGTTGCAATTTTGTGTAAGCTGGATAACATAAGGCAGGTGGTGCCGTTAGATATTGCCACAGGAGATATTATTACGCCGGAGCCAATGACTTATAAATATACCAGCGTATTTTTCAATGAAGAATTTGTTATCAAGGCTTATACCTTGGAGACAATATTGGCAGAGAAATTGCAAACTCTTTATGTGAGAAACTTTTTAAATAGCAGGAGCAAGGATTTTTATGACTTTTATATAATTTGTAAAATGCAAAAAGAACATCTGGATCAAAGACTGTTGCTTAAAGCATGCGAGAATACCTTTAGATATAGGGGTACAGAATTTAATCTATCAGAAATAGAAAAGTTGCTTTTGCAATTAAAAGGTAGCGAGTCTTTTGCTGCAAGGTGGAATGCGTATGCTAAGAAAAACTCGTACGTAGGGACAACTTCGTTTAGTGATACGGCAGAAGAAATCTTGAAATTATTGCAAAATATGCAGAGCGAGAAAGAGGAAGTATAGATTCCCCCGGGTGTGGCATTTAGTGTGGCGAAATAATAGGGAAATGCCACAATATAGGTTCGGATAGGAACTCCTAAGCGGTAGGTCAGCAGTTCGAATCTGCTCGGGATCACCAAGAAAATAAGCGGTTCTCCGAAGTCGGAGAACCGCTTATTTAATAAAGACACCCTATCAAGATGCTAAGACATAGCATTTTAGTAGGGTGTTTGTCAACATTTTTGTGTTTATAATTTTATTTTGCCCTAGATACTGATAATTTTAGTTTTAGCGGATGCATTAATTTAAGGAGAGTGTCTAATTTGGGCATGGTTTTAAATGATTCAATGCGAGCTACAGAGGACTGAGGAATTCCGCACATAGTAGCAAGATCTCTCTGGGTGAGCCCTAAAGAGTCGCGCCGCTTAATCATAGCGCTGATAATAGCTGCCATATTTTCCATTTCTTCTATATCCCTTTTGCCTTCGGGATCTATTCTTTTTACATAATCTTTGTAGTTATTCCATGTTTTCATGTTATCTAGCTCTCCTTAAAAACCCATAGTTCGGATTGGTCGGGGAATTTTTCGTAGAATATGACTGTGTACATTACTGAGGTACCAAACCTTTCGATATTAAGTTATGACTATGATAGCATAAACGCTATCAGACGTCAAGGCCGGCTATATTATTGAGAAAGGGAATTGTATAATAAAATTGGAAGCAGCTCAATTGCCCCGGAGTTTATCTGACGTAGATGTAGCGGTAATGGTTCTGGCAGCCACGAATAAGGATAAAGACAATCCTACCTATAAAAAGATTGCCCAGCTTTTCCATTCTGACGAAGTTAAGAAGAGTATAGAGGCAAAATTTAAGGGCACAATTGTACCGGCTGAATAGCAAAAGATTGTAAATGACGCTTAAACGACATATACTTAACAGAAGAGGAGTTGAGGATATGGTTCGTGATAAAGAATATATTACCGTTAAGAAAGCTGCGGAGCAATGGTGCCTTTCTGTCCGTCAGGTACAACGTTTTTTGGCAGATGGCAGAATTCCGGGAGTAGAAATGTTAGGCCATTCCTACCTAATACCGATTGCTGCTCAGCGGCCGCCGGATAGAAGAGGAAAAAACAATTATATAAAGAATTGCCAACAAAGAAAAACACCGGTTATTTTGCCTTATAACTTTTTGTGTAGTTCAATTTACTTGCCATATGAAAGAGATAAGGCAGGTTTAGTTGTTTTACCTGATTGCTTAGTCACAAAGCAGAAGGACATAAATACCCAGCTGAAGCTGCAAATGCAAGCAGAATTTGCAGCTTTTTCCGGTCACACTTTGGAAGCAAGGGATTTGCTACAGAAAACAAATGAGAAAATAGAGACCAAACTTTGCCAGGGGACTCTGTCAATGTATCTTGCTGTCACTTTAGGGGACTACAAAACTTATCGGCAGCTTAGCAAGGAATTTGTGAATCTAAAAGAATGTTGTGGAAAGGCAGATTTTCGAAAGCTGGTGGAATTGTCTCTAGCCACGATAGATATGGGTATGCTGGCACCTCAGTTAGCACCTGAATGGCTGCGTAAAGGGGATGTACAAGACTTAGTGGCGGGAGAAAAAACTTTTGCTTTATATCAGCAGGCAAAATATTTGCAAAGTATTGGTGCTTATGAGCAAATGTTTATATTGTGCCGTACTATTCTCAGTTTAACCGGGCAAAAAGGATGTTTTACAATAACGGAAATATATATGAAGATACTATGTGCTCTTGCTTGCACCAGGCGGGGTTCTTTGGGGAATGCGGAAGAATGGTTATTATCTGCGTTAGAGCCGGCCCTTAATTATGGCTTTATTATGCCTTTTGCTGAAAATCTTTATAGTCTTGGTATGTTTATGCAGCACATATTAGAACAATATTATCCTGAGCAAGTGGAGACGATTACCAAACTGGGAGAGAAAATATGGAAAAATTGGGTAGGTTTTCATAATTACTACACAGAGGAAAAAGTCACATTACTATTAACTCGTAGGGAACTGGAAATTGCTATATTAGCCGTTGAGCATATATCCTACCGGGAAATTGCGAAAAGACGGTATGTGAGCACAGGACGTGTAAAAAATATTTTACAGAATATTTACAATAAATTAGGGATATCTTCTAGAGATGAATTGCGTCAGTATGTAGTGTGGAATACAACGGAATGAAAAAGGGTGATGTTTTCACTGTTTAAACTCACTTGTGAAGAACTCAATTATTTCTTAAAATTAAAGAACGAAGTAATAGTTCGTAAAAAAGGAGGGATATTATGCAGGACAAGTCTTATTATGAAGGTAAAAATGCGGTTATAACAGGCGCTGCATCCGGCTTTGGGCTAGGCATAACAGAGCAGCTTTTGACCAGAGGAGCAGCAGGAGTCTGGATGGGTGACTATGATGACAAACAATTGGCACAAGAAGCGGCCAAACTGGAAACCTGTTTCCCCGGGAAAGTTCATTACAAGCACTGTGATTGTACGAAAAAAGATGATGTTTTTGCTTTGATTAAAAATGCTGCCGAAGAGGGCGAGCATCTGGATTTTGTCTTTAATAATGCCGGACGACCCATGACATATCCTTTTACTCATTTGGATATTAGTCAATTTGAACGTTTGGTACAGCTGAATTTTCTGGGTGTTTTTTATGGGACAATGGCAGCCGTACAGATTATGGAAAAACAGGGCTATGGTCACGTTGTTAATACTGCCTCTTGCGGGGGATTATTGCCGGCTCCTTATCAGGCAGCTTATGCTTCAACAAAAGCGGCAGTTATTGCCATGACAAGATCTCTGGATATGGAATATGCAGATACAAACATTCGGTTTACTGAGCTGTCTCCCATGAATGTAGTTTCCAATATTTTTAAGGCTCAACTATTAGAGACAATGAGGGCACAAGGTAAGTCGGAAGCAGAAATTGACAATATGGTTAAGGATATAAAGCCACCGTCTAATGCTATGCCTATGGATGAAGCTTTGGATTATATTTTTGCTAAATTGCCAAATCATGAGGTAGATATTATCTTTGGTCAGGATGGCAGAGATGCCTATAAACTTATGTGTACAGATTATGGGGCATTTAAAGAGAAAATGAGTGAAGTGGGTGCGAAACGGAAAAAATACTACCAGGCATATTTCAAGGGAGAGAATCCGGGGCCATTTCCCGGATAAGGAGGCCTTATGCGAGGAAAGTTTGTTTTAAAAAAAGGCTACACAAGTCAGATGCCTGCACATTTTTTTAATATGCCTTACAGCAAGGATAATCGTGTAGTATATTCTGACGTGCTTATGATTTCGCTTATGCAGGAAACGGATCTTAACATTCTAGTGAACTATGTACCACCGGAGTTTGAAGTATTGGACGGAGATATTCAATGGGGCTATTTTAATTGCCGAGGCGTTGATTTCATGAGTAATGGGGAGTACAGAATTCTCCAGGCAGCAGCTCATGTGCGTTATGGTGAAGGTGCTGATGCTATAGAAGGATGGTATCCTTTGGCAATCTTCGAAGATGATCCTTACCCGATTTTAGGTGGCAGGGAGCAGGATGGCATGCCTAAAGTATTTGCTGATATTTCTGTGCCGAGGCATGTGGATAACCATTGGTTCACGGCAGTTTCCCTATATAGTGAGACTCTTTTTAGAGTGGATTTTAGAGAAGAAGAGGAAGCATCGGCTGAAGCATTAAAGCAAAGGCAGATGCAGTCCAGAATGAATGCTTTTGGGTTCAGACAACTGCCTTTTGCTGATAGGAAAGGGTATGCATATAAGGATTTCATTCTTTATCCCCAAGAAATCCATATGGAAAAACTTTGGTTAGGAACAGGGAAAGTAACGATTTTGCCTCCGGACCCATGGTATAAGGTGGCGAATCTTTCTTTCTTAGTATCAGGATTGGCAACGCTACCATGCAAGAGATTTTATGGCGCTTTACGTGCTCAAACTACCCTGCGGCTTTGTGTGAGTGATTCGCGTACTCTGAGTAGATAATGTCAGCGGAGAGGAATAAGTTACGGAGTGAAGAAGAGAATATAGAATGGAGAGAGAACTATGGCACAAAGACAATATAAATTGCCATATTTGAATACTTGCAAATTAGTGTTTTTGACTGTGGCGATTAATATGCTTTGTGCCTTCTTTTTTCAACGGTCTTTAGTTTTAATGTCAGAGCAACAAATAATAATAGATGGGGCAGTCAGTGGGGGATTGACTGCCTTGATTAATACTGTTGTAATTTACAATATTATGAGACATCGTCAGGCTGAAGGCATTGTGCCCGGTAATATTCCGGTCAATAAAATTATGCAACTGCTGCCAGCTTATTTGGGCGGGCTCGTGGGTATAAATGTCGTGCTTTTCACTCTTGTCGGTTTTGCCACAGAAATAGTATTTTTGAGATTTTTTGGCATAGAAACATTATCAGTGCGTAATTGGCTTTTTTTGAAAGTTGCATATATTTGTATTCTAAGTGCTAAAATTATCGAATTTATTGTTTTGCGTATGGTACAGCCGGACTGGCAGAGAAAAGTTGACAAAACAAAACCATTCCCAGGGTCAACTTTTATCGGCGAAGTAAAAAATCCCTTACCGACCATTTCTTCTGTAAAAGAAGTATACGGAGCAGTGGCGGCGAATATTGCCATGAATATTATTATGGGCTATGTTATGGGAGATGTGTATATCCAACCGGATAAGGCTTTGGTGGTGAAACCCACTAATCCAATCGGCCTGGGAATAACCGGGGTTATCTTAGGCGGGCTGACCGCTTTTCTGGTTACGAAAAGTGTTTTAAAAGCACTGCCGGCTGCGGATAACGGGAAAAACACAAAACAATGGACCCTTATTGTTGTTCTTTGCTTATTTTCCATGGCAGGTTCTGCTTTTATCATGCCATTGGTAATGAGTATTATGGAATTGAGGGAAATGAATTTTCTGCAATTCTGTATCTTTATCACAGCTTACAGTTCCTTATTGAGCAAATTTTTAACAGCCCTGCTTGTAGCACGTTGGAAGTATAAATATCAGAAAAAAGTGCTATAATAAAAAATATATTTTTAATTTCTTACCACCTATTAGGGGGAAAATTTGAGGGGGCTGAATATTATGAACGCAAGTGAATTCATGATTCGCAAAGCGAGAGTAGAGGATGCAGAAGCACTTTTGGCTATTTATAAACCATATGTGGAGAAAACCGCTATAACGTTTGAGTATACGGTGCCTACTTTGGTGGAATTTCGGGGGCGAATTAAGAAAACTTTAAAAAAGTATCCATATATTGTTGTAGAGAAAAACGGAAAAATTTATGGGTATGCTTACACCGGAGAGTTTAAAGCAAGGGCTGCTTATGGTTGGTCGGTGGAAACAAGTATATATGTGGATTTGGAATGCCGCCACGAAGGATTGGGGAAAATGCTTTATGGGGCCATTGAAGATCTTTCCCGGCAACAGAATGTTTTAAATTTAAATGCCTGCATAGCTTATCCCCGTAGAGAAGATGAGCATTTGACCAAGAACAGTGTAGGTTTCCATGCTCATTTAGGCTATAAAAAAGTAGGAACTTTTCATAAATGTGCTTATAAATTTGGGACTTGGTATGATATGGTCTGGATGGAGAAAATGCTGGGCCGCCATAATGCCAAACCTATGCCAATAATACCCTACGCAGAGCTATAGTTTTGGTCCCGTAAAAAACAACGGCTTTGATTTGATAGAATGAAAGCAGACGCAAAAGAACCGTAACATAATGTGATTAGTTAAGCACTATGTTACGGTCCTTTTATGGTTTTCTTAAAGCGGAGGATTTAATTTAGAAAGTATAACCAAAGGTCTTAAATGCATCTACACCAAACTTGTCTTTATATTTCTCATATACAGGTTTCATTAGAGCTTTCATATCTTGAATAGCCTTAGCATCTAATGTGTCAACTGTTAAGCCTTTTTGTTTAAACTGCTTAACAATTTCACCATCCAAAGCGCGGGAAGCTTTTACTTCGTCTTTGCAGGCAACTTTAGCAGCTTCTTCAAAGATCTTCTTGTCTGCATCGCTTAATCTGGCCCAAGTTTTTTTGCTGACACTCATAACCAGAGGATCATAGCAGTAGTTCCAAATGGTCATATACTTTTGAACTTCTTCAATTTTAGCAGCTCTGATAGTATCAAAGGGATTTTCTTCACCATCAATAGCACCCTGCTGTAAGGCTGTGAAGCATTCGCTGTAAGGCATTTGAGTGGGGTCAGCTTTGAAAGTCCTAAATACATCTACTAAGATAGCAATAGCCGGAATTTTGATTTTCATGCCTTCCAAATCTTTAGCGGATTTAATAGGTCTTACATTATTGGTAATCTGACGGAAACCGGCTTCGCCTAAAGCTAGGACATGAGGGCCCTTCTTTTCAATTTCACTTTTAACAAAAGCAGTTCCGGGAGCTTTATCTGTAAAGAAATATTTATCGGCACTCTTATAGCCGTCAGTCAAAATCCAAGGCATATTAATAACGGACAAACGGGGTACGATGTTAGTATGAATAATAGTGGAGTGAAGATCGCAGTCCGTAGCACTGTTATAAAGCATTTCTATGCCTTTGGTCTGATCTCCTGCCGAGAGCTGTTCATTGGAGAAAATCTGAATTTTGTATCTGCCACCGGTTTTTTCTTCAACTTCTTTTTTGAACCGTTTGGCAGCTACCTGCCAAACACTGGCTTCGGAAGTTGTAACATTCATTTTTAAAGTAACGGGTTTATCTTTGGTCCCGCCTGTTGCGGCTGTTTTACCTTTACCACATCCCGCAATTCCTAATGCTACTATTAAAGACAGACACCCTGCTAAAACCTTTTTTTCATAATTAAGCCTCGCTTCCTTTGTTAAATTTTATTTTTCAGCTTTGGGGCAAGTTTTTACACCCATTTTTTCTTCGTAATATTTCACCATGGCAATCTGATCTTCATCAATGTGACCATTGTCGTTCATCCAGTCCATTACCTGCAAAACCACATCTGTCATAGGTGTATCCACATCTAGCTTGTGTGCATAATGTTTAGCATTAATAATATCTTTTCTGTGAACGGCAACCCGGGCACCGGGTGTATAATCCCCTTTAATCAGCATAGGAATTTTATTGTCGTACAGAGGGCCTCCTGCAAATCCGGTTCTGGTTGCATCAAAGGTTGTCTGCAAATCAATGCCTGCTTTGGCAGCAAAAGCATAAGCTTCTACCATAATAGTTAAATAAGCACCGGCAATCATATTGTTTACTAATTTTGTAACGCAACCGCTGCCCGGTTTACCTGTGAAAACAGGTTTGCCCATGCAGGACAATAAAGGTTTCATTTTATCAAATGTTTCTTTATCGCCGCCGGTCATAATGGCCAGGGTTCCTGCTTTAGCTGCAGGATTACCGCCACTGACAGGTGAATCTAACAAAGACATTTTAGCGGCTTTTACTTTAGGATAGAGTTCTTGAATAATGTGCGGGGCAGTAGAGGACAAATCAATGATTATGTTTCCCGGTTTGCCATATTTTATTGCCTGCTCAATGGAATTGATAATGATGGGATGAGTCGGTAGTATTTGCATGATTACGTCGCAGGTCTTGTATATTTCCACAGGATCGCTAACTGCGATACCACCGTTTTTTACAAAACCCTTTAAGTGGCTGGCAACCACGTCATAGCCTAAAACTTGGCAACCACATTTTTTAACTACGTTAATTGACATG